>VOFF01000075.1_pt1 | contig 30000 bp, 41 predicted proteins | sample 5384061 | NCBI WGS metagenome assembly VOFF01 (sample SAMN12384725, study PRJNA508395) | human gut metagenome | isolation source: healthy gut E | host: Homo sapiens | reverse complement strand
CAATTAGACACCGGGGTAAAAATCATCAGATATCGATGCCAATGCATCAATGTCATATTCTCTCATGGTTGATGAATATTCCTCCCCAGAGGGAATTGCTTCGAAATATCAACAGGGCTTAACCCACTTTTTCGCATCAACGCACGTTTAACCAAATAAGCGAAACGTGGGCATTCTCGTTTGGATCCGCGCCCATGTAATCAGCTTGTGCCCGCTCACAATCATAGTGATCCACGACATGAACCAGTTCACGTATTTGATTAACGAGACCGTTTACCTCATCGCCGGAACGTTTCGGATTGCTTCGCCGATAGTGATAAACGACTTCAGCGAATACGTCTTCACTGGAGAAGAGATCGAACATCTGAATCTTGCTGGTCGACAGAGCGAAAAGCCAATCTCGAATAGTGCGAGAATACAGAATGTTCGCATCCACAAAAACGCGTTCCATCCCGACATCCCTTCGTTGCTGACTTGTTCAGCCACGAATATACCACTCAGACTTAATCTTCCAACTCGTCCAGAGAACCACGCACGGCAAGGAAATGCTCCCTCTTAATTTCCTGTTGCTTGTCTCTGTATTCAAGAACATCGTTGAGCAGGAAACGATGATGAGCGCCCACCTTATGAGAGGGCAGCTCCCTTCACGAACCAATTTCAACAAAGTGGGTCGAGAAATTCCAAGCATTTCCGCCGCAGCTGTGGTCCGCAATTCCTTTGGTGTGGTTGAAATGACCACACGAGAGCCCTTGCTCAGACTCTCCAACACGGTCGTCACAATGACAGAAACATCTTTAGGTAAATCTACATTGCGTCCATCAACATTCAACGCGATATTTGCACGGATATCTTTTTATATCGTCTACAGTTTGTTCGATATCACGCTGACTCTCGGAGTCCACCAGAATAGTAAGCTCACGATCACGAGACAAAACTTCCATAAGTACACTCCTTTCTCTCTTTGCACTCAATAAGCGTGAAGACAAACCAGTCAGGCTCGGCGCGCTTTACACTTACAACTGAAAGTTACACTTGTAAGTGTAAAGCGCGCCGAGGACATTTGCGCGGTATTTACAGGAATACGCCTACGGCTAAAAGAGGTAAAGAATTACCGTGCAGCCATCAAATACAAATATATTCTGCTACCGCACTCATGCAAGCCTCAGGTTACGATGAGTGGCTATGAGCAATTCCGCACAGGCCTCCGATTCAGCCAACGAAGCAGCCAACAACCCAGCCAACGGACCATCGTTTATGCCGCAGCACATTCTGGTAACCGGTGGCGCAGGGTTCATTGGCGCAAACTTCGTGCACTGGGTGGCGCGCAACCATCCGCAGGTCCACATGACTGTTCTGGATGCGCTCACGTATGCCGGCAAGCGCGAGAATCTCGATGGTGTGCCGGCCGCGAACCTGACCTTTGTGCATGGCAATATTTGCGATGCCGAGCTTGTGGAATCCCTGCTTTCCGGGCTGAACCAACGCTCAGCAGCCGCAGTACCCCCTGATTGACGCCATTGTGCACTTCGCCGCCGAATCGCATAACGATAATTCGATTCTCGATGCCTCCCCATTCCTCAATACGAACGTGACCGGCACGTACGTGTTGCTCGAGGCCGCCCGCCGCCACGATATTCGATTCCACCACATCAGCACCGACGAAGTGTATGGCGATCTGGCTCTGGACGAACCGCGCAAATTCACCGAGCTCAGCCCTTACAAACCATCCAGCCCGTATTCGGCGTCCAAGGCCGCCAGCGACCACTTGGTGCGCGCCTGGCACCGCACGCACGGACTCAAAACCACCATCAGCAATTGCAGCAATAACTACGGCCCCTACCAGCATGTGGAGAAGTTCATCCCCCGCCAGATCACGAACATTCTTGCCGGCATTCGCCCGAAACTCTACGGGCAAGGTCTGGCTGTGCGCGACTGGATCAGCGTGGAAGATCACTGCAGTGCCATCTGGACGATTCTCACCCAAGGCTGCATCGGGGAAACCTACCTCGTGGGCGCCAATGGCGAATACAACAACATTGATGTGTTGCGCATGATTCTGAAGCTCATGGGCCGCGACGCCAACGACTTCGACCATGTGAACGACCGCCCCGGTGGCGATAAGCGCTATGCCATCGACGCCACTAAACTTCAGACCGAGCTCGGTTGGGCACCAAAGTACACCGACTTCGAGGAAGGTCTGGCCGCGACCATCGACTGGTACCGCGCGCACGAAAGATGGTGGATGCCGGATAAAGCCGGGACTGAGGAGAAGTACCGCAAACAAGGGCACTGATAGGTTGCTCAACGTTTTTTCACAGCAAAGAAAACGAAGCCCTGAGCACGCCGACAATTCCCATGGTGCGCTCAATGGAGCCCCTACCCGGGCTAGGTTGTAGTCTCTCCGATGCACGCCATCTGATACCGGCAGTATGTACGCGGCCGAACGAGACTCCCGCGTACTTACTGCCGGTTTGACGACATAAAACGGCAGTATGTACGCGAAGTGTTCGTTCATACGCGTACTTACTGCCGCCCCCAACCGCGAACGCAATGCGCCACCACCGTCCCGCACAGCCCAACCACCCTCCCCGTGAACGCTCAGTGAATTTGTTCTAAATCACTCGTTACAATATGCGGGTACGTTGTTGTAACGAGGGCATAGGTGAATTTCATTGAGCAAACAGCATAAGGTACGTGGCAATCGCGCGAAGACAGGTACCTCCCGCATTAGGGTTTCCGCCTCCTCCAAAGTGGCGCATCATTCCGCATCGTCGTCCAAGCCCCGTTTCGCTCCACGGGCAGGGATACTCACATTCGTTGGCGCTCGGCGTCGCACTCACCAGTCCAAAGTGTCCATGGACGAGACTTCTGCACTCGATACTGAGCTTAACACTGCAACCTACTCTGTAAACGATGAGGCGGCAGCAACAAGCACTAGTATGCTTGATCCCGCAGCAACCGACAACAGCAGCAATGCTGGCGATGCTCAGGCTGCATCAGGGGGCAGCAATGCCGATGACAGCAGTGCCGATGCCCAAGATTCCAATATCAAAGACTCCAGCTCCAAAGCCACCAACAACGTCAACGCAACCACCCAAAGCGACCAACAAGCAGACAGCAAAAAGAAGTACAAGCAACCGCAACAACCAAACCCAATCAAAGCCCAGCTTGCCCGCTTCAGCCAATGCATCAAAGCCAGCGCCGCACCTATTCTGACCTCCAAATTCGCACAACTCCTGATTTCGGCTGCGGTTGCGCTCCACAAGCTATGGAAGAAGCGCCCGAAGTGCCCGTATACGTTGTATGTCGTAGTGATGGCGCTGATTGATGCAGCGGCCGTAACCTTCATTCAATGGGGCATGTACTCCGAACCCCAATATGACGACCCAAACGCCGTGGACAGCACCACCAAGATTCTCAATAGCGTGAACGGCCGGGTCACCAGATTCGTGACGCAAATGTGGCTGGAGGAAGACAAACTCAACTGGCTGCTCAACTTCCTCGCTCTTGGCATGGTCTACTTGGTGCTGGTATTTGTCATTAACCGGTTCTGGGTGGCGACCGCCGTATTCGCCATCACGATGAGCGTGTATGCCGTGGCGAACAGCATCAAGGTGATACTGCGCAACGAGCCGATTCTTCCCTCCGATCTCAGCTTCCTGTCCAGTGGCAACGGCGGCGAGATCACTTCATTCATTCCCAAAAGCAGTCAGGCATTGGTAGACGGCACCATCACTATGCTGATCTGGCTGACGGTTATCTGCCTAATACTGCAATTCGTTGACGGCCGCCGTTGCGTGATTCCATTCCACTGGTGGCGTCCATTCCGTAACGTGAAAACGATTATTGGCAATGTCACTCGTATCATCGCTGCGGCAATGAGCATCACGCTGCTGTGCTCGTTCACATGGACGCTCAGTGTTCCAGGCGCTTGGGGATATGAGTGGGCGAAGTCTTGGGGTGATTCACCGCAACTCTGGAGTGCCGAAGGTGATGCCACCAACAATGGCCCTGCCATCAATTTCTTGCGCCTTACGCATCCGAAGATTATGGATAAGCCCGAAGGCTACAGCCAGGAAGCCATGGAAGCACTGGCCAAGAAATACAATTCCGCGGCAACAAAGATTAACAGCACTCGAGCCAACAATCTCACGGACAATACGGTTATCACGATTCTTTCGGAGAGCTTCTCCGACCCAACACGCGTGCCCGGAATTACACTGACCGAAGATCCGTGCCGGATATCCGAGCTCTGAAGCAGACCACCACATCCGGATTGATGCTGTCTCCTGGGTTTGGTGGGGGCACCGCGAATATCGAATATCAAGTACTTACCGGTCTGGATTTGGCTCTGTTTGATGACTCCATGCAGTCCATGTATCAAGAGTTGGTCCCGCACCAGAAGAATCCGTTCGCGTGGAACCAGATCTGGAACACCGAATACGGCAAATCCGGTTCCGTGGCATTCCACTCGTATTACAAGAACATGTATCTGCGTGACGTGAACTACAAGAAGTTCGGGTTCAACAAGTTCTACACGCTGGACAGCAAGCCGGCAATCACGCACCAAGATCGAATCGACAATTCGCCGTACGTCAGCGATGCGGCCTCTTACCAGAACATCATTGACCAGCTCAACAAGGAAATACACCCTCAGTTCCTGCAACTCGTCACTATGCGAATCACATGGGATATGACAACTGGTATTCCAGTAATCAGTTCGATTCGGCAAATATCTCAGAAAACCTGAACGATTACGAACGCGGACAAATTAATACCTATGCGAAGGGTGTAAACATCACCGACCAGGCGACCATCGATTTCCTAAACCAATTGAACGCCATGAATAAACCAGTAACCGTTATTTTCTATGGCGATCATCTGCCTGGCGCATACCAGGCTGCCTCAGCAGACAAAGACAATACGCTGGTATTGCACCAAACCGATTATTTTATCTGGTCGAATCAGGCATCAGCATCGGCCGGTGCAAAACTTGACGCCAAGAACACGGCATACGCGTCTCCGAATTATTTCATGGAGATGGCTGCCGAGCACATGAACGCCAAGGTATCTCCATACCTCGCGTTCCTTACTCAAGCACGAACCGATATTCCAGCATTAGAACGACTGGTGATCGGCTTTGGAGGCTTCGACACCAACACATCCACAACGTATCTGGATCGAGAACGGCGACGCAGTCAAACGCAAGGCTCTATCCAAGCAGGCCAAGAAAACCCTGCACGACTACGAACTTATTCAGTACGATATGACTGCCGGTAAGGGGTATCTGAACGATACCAACTTCTTTGCAGTGAAGAACAATAACAAATAAGAATGGCCGCCTGTTGCACATTGATCAGGCGGCCATTCTTATTTGCGTCTCATTTGTATACTGACATGTATGGCACAAACTGCAATTGATCACAAGGTTCAATGGGAAACGGTGAGCAGGGTCGTTTACCCCGTTAAAGACGCTGATTTGACATTGCCCCTGTATGCAGTGAACTGGAATCCCTCACATTTTGATGCCAGTGTGTTCGATGAACGTGACAGCATGACGAGCGTCGAGCTGAATGCCATTAGCCGTTCTGATTTCAGCAATCTCGTAGCTCGTGGAAACAGACCATTACCCGACGATCCGCATGGTTTTACCGTCGATACGCGAAGCTCCATCACTTGGAACCAGATACGCATATCTCGTTATGCACGTACTTTAACGCTTTTCCCGCGGGATATTGGCGGCGCTGGACCTGCGTTAAGCAGCTGCGCTTTCTTGCGGAAGCTACAGGCAAGGGCACTCTAACCCTATTCCGTTCCACTGCACGTGGATTATCTTCTCCAGTGCAAACCTTTACTATCGGCGGCATTGATTCCAAGACAGCGGAACGCATTGAAGCCACGCTCACGCTAAAGGGGATGCTGGATGGTGGCTATTACTGGTTTGATGCCCGTGCTGCCAAAGATGCGGCGCTTACTGTTTCCAATGCCCAATGGCAAGTGCCAACCACCGACCGACGCACCAAGCACACCGGACGTGTGTCCATCGCCATTACCACATTTAACCGCCCTTCATATTGCTTGGATCAGCTCCGGACCATCGCCAACGAGCCGGAACTGCGCGAACAGCTCGACACCGTCTACTGCACCGATCAAGGCACAAATCTTGTGCGCGACCAAGCGGGCTATAGCGAAGTTTCGAATCAGTTGGGCAGCCAGCTCACCTACTTGCGCCAAGCAAATCTAGGTGGTTCCGGAGGCTTCTCACGAGGCATGTTTGAAACTGTCAAGGCCGGGAAAAGCGACTACACGCTCTTGCTGGATGACGATGCGATCAGCGAGCCGGAATCGATTCTTCGCGCTGTGCATTTCGCCGATTACACTGTGCGCTCCGCCCTTGTTGGTGGAGGTATGTTCCATATCGATCATCGTACTGTTCTGCACGTGCAGGGGAGAACGCTTCGATGCATCTTCAATGTGGATGTACCCATCTCGTGGCGCGGAATTCAACCATGACTTCCGTTCCGAACCATTAGCGGATAGCCCATCGCTGCACAGCATGCAATTCTCGGATTTCAATGGATGGTGGTTCTGCCTTATCCCCACAGAGACCATTCGTACTATTGGACTCGGCTTGCCGGTGTTCATTAAGTTCGATGATATCGAATATGGTTTGCGCGCCAAGGAGCATGGTGTTCCAACAATCAGCCTGCCTGGTGTGGCCGTATGGCACATGGGCTGGCACGATAAAGACCCTGCGCGCGGCTGGGAAGAGTATTTCACGCAACGTAATCGTTGGATTTGTGCTTTACTGCATTTCCCCAACGCCGCGAAACACAGTGCTTTCCGCATGCTGTACGAAGAGGCGCATCTAGGTATGCGCTTGCTGTATTCAGGCATGAAACTTAATCATATGGCCCTCTCTGATGTACTGCTTGGCCCAAGCCACCTCATTGACTCGCTTCCTACCAAGCTCAACGAAGTCCGGAAGGCTCGCGAAGGCTTCGATGACAGCACTACCTATGCCGACCCATTGGAACTCCCCGAACCTGCCGATCATTTCCAACGCAATTGGGCACCGCGACCCGCAAGCACCGTCACTAAGATGGGGATGCAGGCAGTACTGAAAGCGCTACGCTCTCGTGGGACTGGAAAAAGCGACAAGTCTCCCCAAGTTTCCATTCCGGCAAGGTTCTCCATCTGGCCGGCTTTCCTCGGTGTGAATTCAGCGATTGTCACCACGCCTGACGGCGATTCGGTGTCCTGGTTCCGGCGAGACAGCAAGTTGTATCGGCGCAATATGCTGCAGTGTTTCCGCCTGACCTGCAAGCTCATGAAAAACTGGAAACGGTTGTCCCGTGAGTATCGCGAATACGGCATTGCATCCATGGAGACATGGGAGCATATCTTCCGGGACGCCTAGCCACAGTTATACTGCGCTGAAAGGTCAATAACCTAAATGATGTTTATGGGGTGTATACGCCGAATGCGTATACACCCCATAAACAATATTGCCTACATCACTTAGTGAAGTATCGTTGCCACCATTCGGGAGACACCATGGTGGCAAATGCCTTGCGGTACTGACGTTGGTATGTGCGCCAATTTGCAATGACTTTGACATACAATCCACAGGCACGGATGAATCCAGTGATAGCACGCACGGGCTGCCGTGTAAGCAGGATTCCCTTGCGGCGATCGGGATCCACGAATACAGCGGAGTCCATAAGCCCCAGCGCGCGCCAATGATCGGAAGCGTCGTCTGCAACCAGCACCAATGAATCCAACTGGTCTGCAGGCACAGTATGAGTACTATGGCCGTTGTCAATAAGACAATGCACCTTGGTGGGTTCCATGTATCCATCGATTACAGCACTTCGATTTGCTCGAGGTGGCATAATCTGGTGCAAACCGATGCCGAGAATGGCCTCTGCACGCGAAAGATCGTGTAGGTGAGCGAATTTCTCATCCTGGGCACGTAACGTATCCGGCAAATCCTCTACAGGTACCATATTTGAATCGGCGAATCCGCTGCGAATCTCGCGAATCTCTGGGAGCTTCGTCTCCAATATGGTTCCCACATGCTCAGGTCCGGCTATAACATCTCTCATAGCTGCCTGGTGAAGAGCCACTGCCGAATACCGCATCTTGGCGGTGGCGGATAAAAGGTGAAGCGCCATCTCTTTCAATATGTTGCGCTTATACTGCTGGTTCGCGTAGAGAAGCCCCATGATAGTTCGGTTGCGAATGTGGTAGTATGCCTGCCAATCCAGTTGGTCATCCTTATCCACAAAGGGACTGATGCCATAGGCACACCCTGGCACAGTAACCGTGCGGTATCCAGCTCGCTGGGCACGCACACCGTATTCCACATCATCGTTCTTGATGAAGAACGGATACGAGAGGCCAATCTTGCGAATCACCTCAGTGGGGATCAGGCACATCCACCAAGCGTTATAGTCGGCATCCACGCGCCGATGCAGGTACTGCTTATCCAAGAATGACGTTGAAGCCAAATCATCATACCGAGACTCTTTCACTGCAGTGCCCCAACTAATGGTCTGAGGATCGAAGACCTCAGCCAATGCGCAAATTCTGGTTGGCTCACTCAGGAACAACATATTGCCACCTACCAGTGTAGGTTTCTCGCAATGGTTGGCAAAAAAAGCAATGGCACGAGATACGGATTCCGGTTCCAGAACAGTGTCGTCATCGAGCAGCAAGGCGTATCCGCTTTCCCCGTGATGCTCAACCTCGTACATGCCTCGAGCAAAGCCACCTGATCCACCAACATTGCCCTGCTGAATGATTCGCAGCTTGTCTCCAAGTTTGACCTTCGCCGCCGCGAATCCTTCGTGTTCCTCCACTAAATTTGAACCTTGATCGACCACATATACTGCGTCGATAAGATTCATATCCGCCATATCCGCCAGAAGATTGAACTGGCGTATGCACCACTCCGGCTTGTTCATCGTGGTGATGGCGAGAGATGCAGTCAGATTGCGCTTTGCCGAAACTTCAGTCTGCCAACTCGCATCGGACAGCGTCACGGAAGCATCAGCAGATGCCTCGATGTCAAACCACAGCCAGCCGCCCTTAGCCATACCATAAATCGGCACTGGAATCTGCACAACTTGAGGGGCTTGTGGCAGTAGCGTTCACCGATTTCTTAGCCACAATATAATCGTTGGCATCCGCATCCGATCGATGCACCGTGACCGAGCCCTCACCAGCAACGGTGAGATTGAGCACGACTTGCTGCACATTAGTCCATTGAGCCCAGTAAGCGGCCGGAAACGCGTTGTAGTAGCTTGCAGTGGAATACGTGTGCTCTGGGGAACCTCTAATGACGTACGACCAGTAATCTCCTTATGCAGTTCGGCGTTGCTCAAGGAGCCCCCCAGAAGCATCATATCCGCTGCCGTATATGGGAGCAGCGGCAATACGAAACTCCTCATCCATGCCAACGTTGTTCGAAGGAAACACTACACGCCAAATTGTTTCTCGCTGTGCTGTAAACATAAGAATGACCTTAGTGCCTCTTGTTGTATGCGATTTTGTTGGTGTCGATGACGAAGGTCTTGCGGTCGTTCTTGGCCATGACGTCCAGGATGATGCCGGCGATGATGAGCAGGAGCCCCGTGATGACCAGCATCACCGCGCCGATCAGCGTGGGAAGTGGGTGACCACGCCGGTCTTGGCGAATTCGAAGGTAACGGTGCCGCAGAGCACAATGCCGACGATGCCGATGATTAGGCCCAATCCGCCGAAGAACGGCAGCGGCTTGTATTCGCGGATCATGCGGAAGATGGTGCTCATCACCTTGATGCCGTCACCTACCGTGTCCAGCTTGGATACGGAACCTTCTGGCCTGTCGCGGTACTGGATGGGCATTTCGAACAGACGCAGGTTGTTGTTCAGCGAGTGGATGGTCATCTCCGTCTCAACCTCGAAGCCTCGCGAGAGCACGGGATAGGTCTTGACGAAGGTGAAGTTGAACGCGCGGTACCCGGTCATGATGTCGGTGACGTGCGCGCCGAACAGCCCGTTGATGGAGCCGCGCACCAAACGGTTGCCGAAATTGTGGAACGGGCGCTTGTTCTCCTGGAAGTATGTGGAGGAGAGGCGGTCGCCGATGACCATATCATAGCCTTCGAGCACTTTGGCGACCATGGCGGGCGCGGCGTCGGCCGGGTAGGTGTCGTCGCCATCTGCCATGACGTATACGTCCGCGTCGATGTCCTCGAACATGGCGCGGATGACGTTGCCCTTGCCCTGGCGCGGCTCCTGCGGACGATCGCGCCTTCGGCCTCGGCGATCTCGGCGGTGCGGTCCGTGGAGTTGTTGTCGTACACGTAGATGGTCGCATCCGGCAAGGAAGCCTTGAAGTCACGAACAACCTTGCCGATGGTGACCTCCTCGTTGTAACAGGGAAGAAGCACGGCAACAGAAAGATTCTGATTCTCAAACTGGTCAGACATGAACACAACTCTAGCTTCTGGGCTGGTCTGCAAGATATGCCTATAATCGTGACCAACGGAGATTGAGGCTTTCAAGGATGAGGGAAGATTTATGTTAACTAGGGTGTGTTTGCACTAGTTGGGTTTTTGGCTGTGTTTTTTTCAGGTAGATGGCGATGAGGATGAGCTGGAGGTTGGGGAGGGAAGTCTCGTCGAGCCTGTCGTGGCGGGTGGCGGCCCCTACGGTAGTGCTTCATGCGGTTGAAGACGCGTTCGACCATGTTCCGCCCCTTGTACGCCATGCGCCCCTGAAGCGTCCGTGTAGCCGGCCTGGTTCCTATCAGCGGTCATCGGGCGTCCCCATTCCCGGCGACAACACCCCCCGGATCATCGACGACAGGACGAGAGAGTCATACCGGAACCGGCGACCTGGCCTCGACCATCGGGACCTACCAAACACGGTAATGGGCATGAACCTCGTCTAGCTTTGCACCGAGATTGCACCCACGGGTCATTCTGAACTCAGATCCCCCATATCCGTATGCTTTGCAACCGCGTCTCGATCTGTGCCCCTGCTGTGAAGTTTCTTGATATTTTTCACCATGGCCTGTTTAAGACATGCACCAGCATAGGATTGGATAACTGCCTCGAATAGTCCATCCCCTCATGACCTATTGAAGGTCCTGGCTCGCTCAGTTACATAAGCTATCCTTTCCACGTGTCGTAATTTGCAAATATATGCAGCCCCCTACCAAAAAAGGTCGCACAGACCTAGTTATTATTACATTGTTCAGATGTTTTCCGTGTAAGCGAGGTAAGGGCACATGCCATCAATACGTTTCGCGAATGTGCTCATGGAGATAACTCCAAGAGCGCTCAGCTACCCGACGATGTACTACCACACCAATCAACCTGTACGCGTCAATCCAGACACACACGAGTGGTTCGTCGAGGGTGCGGGCACCATTGATTTCACAACATATTTCAACAGCCTATCTACAATGAAGCTGCTCAAATATACTCGTGCGACAGGTTTCCACCTGCATCTTGAGGTCAAGGGGAATGCCTGCACTATAACGCAAACCAAAGCCTATCGACTTTCTTCATCCCCTGAAATCGATCCCACGGTTTTTGCCAAGGTCCAGGCCAGCAATAAATGGCAGTCCATCGATCTCGATCTTCACAGTCGACGAGAACATGGTTCTCGCGGGATTCAAATCGAAACCACCGGCGCCATTGTTGTCCGCGATGCCTACTACACGCTAGACATCGATGGCGAACTGACGGATATCGAACTTTCCCTCTCGACCACCACCTTCAAGAAGGAATCCTACATTACCAAGAATATCGAACTAGTGAAGAAAGAGATTCTTGGTTCCGACAACGATATCGCCAAACATTTCCGCATGCACGTCATAGACAACGGCTGTACTCTCCCCTACAAAGAACTTAGCACCGACAAGGTGACTATCTCCCCTAATGAGAACGTGGGCGGTGCTGGGGGCTTCGCACGTGGCATGATTGAGTCCATGGAACAGGACGTTCCCGCGACCCACGTGTTGCTAATGGACGATGACGTTGAAGTCTCTCCTGAGAGCATCATGCGCACGTACAATCTACTCCGCATCGTCAAACCCGAGTATTCAGAAGCGTTTGTTAGCGGTGCTATGCTGAATTACGAGGACGTGCAGGACATGAAGGAAGATACCGGCTTCATAGATCCCGCAGATTGGTATTTGCGTGGCCGCTAAAATTCCGCTGCAGGTCACGAAGTTCGTTGACATTGTGTTCAATGAAGTATACGACGAAAACTTACGAGTCGGCGATGGCCGGCGCTACGCAGCCTGGTGGTATTGCTGCATTCCCATGGTGTTATCAAACGCAATGGTATGCCACTACCAGTTTTCGTCCGCTACGACGATGTAGAATACGGAATTCGTTGCAACCCCACGTTCATGACAATGAACGGCTTGTGTATTTGGCATTCCAAGTTTGAGATTCGCTACAACGCTGCTGTGGAACGTTATCAAAGTATCCGTAATGGCATGATTGCCCAGATGACGACAGGACTGGCACCCAGTATCGATACGTTCCTACGCGAGTTGCACGATCAAGTTGATTTGGAACTCAAAAAAGTTCAACTACACGGATGCGGAGCTTGCGCTCAAGGGCTTCGAGGACTTCCTCAAAGGACCTGATTTCATTAAACAGCCTATCGTCCAAGAGAAGTTCGTACAAGCAAATCAAAGAGAAGGAAAAACTAGTGTCCTTCCCCCGAGCTGCAGCAGATGGCCGACGATATGGGACTGGAAGGTTTTTGACGTATCAAGCTGACACGTCAGGAAATAGACAATGACAAACCGCGTTCGATTCAACAGCGCGCTTTTGATTTTCTTACCATCAACGGCCAGCGTCTTCTGCATTCCAGTATCCATGGGGCTAAAGGGAACTCCCGGTAAGCGTTATGCCCTGATTTCGAGCGCTGGGTGGATTTACCCCGCAGGCAGTATTCATGGTGAGAATATCATTATTGCCATCGATTGGTTCAACCGCAGAGGAACTATCCGTACTAAGAACCTCAAACAGTACAATGCGGTCACAAAGCGGTACAAACGCGATTTAGCCTACTTCAAGAAGAATCGCGAGCGTCTGTCAGCTGAATACAAGGCCGCTAGTAAAGAACTGACTTCTATCCAGTATTGGAAACAGTACCTTGGAATGAAATAATTGAGATAACACATACATCTTTGCAGCATTTCGTTGTTTGCTGTTTGTGATGTGCGACGTCTAGGACACTCCAACCACCCAGATGTCACTCTTCACAAACAGCAAATTATTTATTCAGACTCCTCATCATTACACAGGACAGTCACAGTATTAATCATTGCGCCATTTGCGAATCTGAATTCTTCTGTTGGTTCGTCCCTGATACAACGAGGAGGTCATCATCGGCAAGGTGGTGCGAGGGTTCAGTGGTCTCCCTGCCGGACGCTGCCCCTGCATGTACGACACTCCACGGAACGTACCGCCAAAATCGCCAAGGCCAAGGACGGGGGGGCACAATCGCGCACAGGGAACCTACGCTAGGGCAAAGGGCAACATCATCCGCGCCATGTTCGTATGTGTGTCAAGTTGAAGTAGGCCGCTTCGGCGTTTTCATTTGGTAGGCCGAAGTTTTGCGCACTTTGGTCTTCGCCCGTCCCTGTGGCGATGATGTCAAGTTGGGGTATGCGTTTTGTGCAGTGTTTTTCCGCAGTGTAGGCAGCGGGTTTTCCGCAGGGTGTGCGGTATCGGCCGCTGCCTGTCTGCGTTGTGTTGGTTATTTGGTCATGAGGGCGTGTTCGCTTCGGTAGGAGCGGCCCTCGAATCTGATGAGCCGTCCGTGGTGGACGGTGCGGTCGATGAGGGCGGCGGCCATGTTCTTGTCGACGAGCACGCGTCCCCATCCGCTGAATTCGATGTTGGTGGTGTAGATGATGCTCCTTGTCTCGTAGGAATCGGAAATGATGCGGAAGAGGAGCCTGCTGCCCTCCTCGTCTATGGGCAGGTAGCCGAACTCGTCGATGATGAGAAGTCGGGCCTTGCCGATGCTCGCGAGTTCCCGGTCGAGCCGGTTCTCCTGCTGGGCGCGGCGCAGACGCATGAGCAGTCCGGTCGCGGTGAAGAAGCGCACCGGGACGCCCCGCTCGCAGGCGAGCCGTCCGATCGCGATGGCCAGGTGGCTCTTGCCGGTGCCGACGGGCCCGTAGAGCACGAGGTCCTCGCATCCGGCGACGAAGTCGAGGTTCTCGAGCTGCGCGCGCCCCCCAGTCGGCGGGCATCTTCAGGTTGGTCCAGTCATAGCCGTCGAGGGTCTTGTCGGCGGGGAACCCGGCCTGTTTGAGCAGGCGCAGGCGTTTGGATCGCTCGCGCGAGTCGAGTTCGGCCGTGAACCAGCGTTCGATGAAGTCGAGCTGGTTGGGCGTGGCCTCGGCGAGCGTGCCGGCGAGCACGCTGCGTGTCAGGGTCAGGCTGCGGCTCATCTTCAGGATCCTCTCGCTCTTCTCGGTCGTGGACGCGCGACGGCGGCGGGTCTCCGGGATCACCGGATCGGGTCTGACGCTCACCGTTCTTCCCCTCCGTCGTCCGTGCCGGTGATGAACCGGTCGTAGCCGCTCAGGTCGGGCTCCTCGATCCCGCCGGGGTATTCCCACTCGCCGTCGCGCATGCGCAACGCGATAGGGGTGAGCGAGTCCGCGTGCAGGCCCATGTCCCTGTTCGAGCGCAGGATCTCGCCGCACGCCTGCATCGCGGGATCGAACCCGGCCGCCCGGCACGCGTCCCCGATCGCTTTGAGGCTCTCCCTCAACGTCTTTTCGTCCATGGAATCAAGCCACGCGCGTATATCGTCGGGCACGTCCGGGCGGATCGAGCTTTCCCGCCACGCGCGGGGTTTGACCGCGAGCCGGGGAAGCACGAGCGCGGGATCCTCCACATTGCGCGACCGTCCGTACTGTCTGGGATATTCCGCGAGGAGCTCGCCGGTGGCGGGCGATGCGAGCGTGACCGTGTCCCACCGGATCGCGGCCAATACCCTGGAACGCGCCGAATCGGGGCCGGCGAGGTACCGGTTCGAGTCGATGTCGACCAGCCCGTACTTGTCGGCCGTCCGGCTTTCCCAGCGAACCGGGTCGAACGCCGTGGACGGCAACGGCATCAACGCGGCCCTCTCCTCGTCGAACACCTCGGCCACGGGCACGCCCGGCAACCTCGGGCAATACGAAGAGGCCGCCAGCCCGTCGCACCGCTCAAGCATGAAACGACTGAGCTGCCCGTACGATTCCGCGCGCATGGGCGGCACCATGAGATTGCGCCGCAAAAACCCGACCGCGTTCTCCACGCTGCCCTTCTCGTTGCCCGAGTACGGGTTGCAGAACCGGACCTCGAGCCGGTAATGCGCCACGAACGCGGAGAACACCCCGGTCAACGCGACCTCGCCCTTCGCGTTGCGCCGGCCGGCACCGGTCGCGTTGCCCATCACGATCACGGGAGGAACACCCCCGATATGCTCGAACACGAGCATCAGGCCATGGCACAGACACTCCGCGTTCTCGCCCGGCAACGCCACGCACAACCGCATGTTCGAATACGGCAACGAGACCACCAGGCAATGCACGTCCGCCATCTCGCCAGCGATCCGGGCCCGGGCCACGCCGAAATCGACCTGCATGCTGCCCGCCGCCCACTCGAGCCGCACGTACCCCTCGCGATCCGGCACGCCGCGGTTCGCCTCGCGCCACCGGTGCACGTAACGCATCGTGGTCGAATACTCGCCGTCGTAGTCCGTCTCCGCCAGCAGACGGTCGTGCACGCGCCTGATCGTGTGCCGCTGCTTCCTGGGCAGCAGACGATCGGCCTCCAGCCACCCGTCCACCAGATGCGCGTACGGGTCGATCTTCGACCCGTACCTGCGATCCGCCTTCGGCTTGGGCGAGCAATCCTCCATATCCGCGTACTTCGCGACCGTCCCGCGATCCACGTGAAGACGCCGCGCTATCTGCGCGCGCGACATTCCCTGCCGGTCGAGTCTCCTGATATCTTGCACAATGGGCATCGGTATCGCCATGATCCTTTCCTTCCCGAGCACCGGCCGGCGGCAACCGGCCGAAACCAATTCGAATTGCAACTCGGGAATATACAGGCGGCGGCACCGGGGAAAACCATCAGCCCACTCACATCCGAACCGGCCCAACAAACGATGACGCCGTCACCGGGTTGAAAACCATCAGCCCACATAGTCTGCGGAAAAACCGATGCCCTCCCTGAACCCGCCCAACAAATTCCATTGAAGCAACATACCGCTCCCCCGCGCGTCGACGGCACGCCCGTCCTCTGCTCCTCGAGCCAGTCGCGATGCCACATGCGCGACGCCTCCCGACTGGGATAACCCAGCCCACGGACCATATCCGCAGCGCAGCACTCGTACCGCACATACAACTCAACCGCACACCGACGCTGCTCCTTGCTGTACTTCGCCATGGCCGTTTCCTCCTCGGATCATAGTCCAAGAAAACGGCACCACCCCCAGTTCATCTAATTTCTATGCTCAAGATCGTTTTTGATTTTGCTGGAACTAATCTCGGGTGTACGCGGCAGATAGATTACATCGCAAATGTCGCTAAGATCATCAAATTTCCCGGCCCAATCCGAGCCCATTACGAATGTATCCACCTGATATAGCAGGATATCATTCCTTTTTTGTTCCCATGTTTGTTCGGGAATGACTAAGTCGACGTAACGCAGTGACTCGAGTAATTCTTTTTTCGCTGATCGTATGAGAAGTATGCCTTCTTTCCTTTACCGGCATTAAACTCATCTGTGGAAAGACCAACGATTAGGTAGTCGCCATAGGCTTTGGCTCGTTTCAACAGATTGATATGTCCGTAGTGAAGAAGATCAAAGGTTCCGTAAGTGATTACTCGGCGCATGATTATTCCTCATTCTTGCTAATTGGGATTTCTGATAGAGAGTCTTGGATCGATTCCTGTACGTTGTCCTGCTGTAATAGTGCAGGATCAACATGTATGAAATGACTGTTGATATCACGAGGCAACGAATAAATATCACCGTAGTTACGGGTGAGTACGGTCATTGGAGTATGAGGTGCTTGATACTCGTGGTCTTCAAACGTCAGACATGTTGTGGGGAACATGTCATCAAGTTTGTACAGACGAACAGATGAGTTGTCGACATTATCGATGCCGTACATGATGCCGGAAGCATTCTCCTTCGACACCACGATGCCGCTTTCTTCCATTTCCCTCTGATAGCGAGAAAAGACCTGCTGAATTTCTGCTGCTCCATCGGAGGTCTCGCTAAGATACACAAGGTCATGCCATGCCCGGAATTGAGATTGTCTGAGGGCATCAAGTAATTCGGTACGAATATGTTGACGTCGGTCGTACACTTCTATAGCGGTGGAGTCAGTGTAATCGTAAATGAAAATATCCACAAAACATGGGTTTGATGTATCCGAAGACATGAAACGAATTTGCCGACAAAAAGCGATTGCGTCATAGACCAGAGATAGTCGATATCGAGAATCATGTTGAACAATACCTTGTAGACGATCAATATCTTCTCTCATCATGCCAAGATCGGTGTCATCGTCCCACGGGATAAATCCGTGATGGCGGACAGCTCCAAGTAATGAACCGAAATCAAGCCAGTATGGAAGGTTGTTGTCTCGACAGAGTTGGTCGAACTCTGTCATAAGCTGTGCGCAACCTTCCTGCAATAGTCGAGTGCTTCCCGTGGCGGGTGGTAGCGACATGAAAAAGCGCTGCTTAGCCGCTGAGAGATTCTCCCTTGTGCCGATAGTTTTCCCATGCAAATATTTTCATGTGCGCATCATGCGCGTCTAGTGCTGTTCCCAAATCATTGAGATGCGGCGTGAGAATGGTGTCGACCTTGTAGTTCAAATTGTCGTTGATACCATAATCGGCTTGTTCTATTCGGGCATAGAGCTGCCCGTACAATACATCTACATGTTCGCGAAGCATCTTGACTTCATTAAGAGTCTGCGCAACGGCGCGTTTGGAAGCGGGAAGGTGCTTTGCAATCGTGTTGAGGAAGGACATACCATTCCTATCTGGGAAAAGGGAAACCGACTAGTAAAATAGTAATACTGTCTATATATGTGGACTACAACAATGACGGCGCGTCTCTCTATTGTTTTCGGCGGCCTCGAAGATGCGCAAAATTCCGCAAAGCTCTGCCGCGAAGGGATGCCTGTGAAGATTGAACAGCTACAAGTAAGTAGATTCCGTCTGACTGATACGATTATGTGCTGTGAAGAATGTATTGGACAGTATTAGGGCGCGTTACCAGTATGCGTGGGTCGTGTTGCGCGGACTGGTGAAGACCGATTTCAGATTGCGCTATCAGGGGTCTTTCCTCGGTATCGCATGGTCGGTGCTTAAGCCGTTGATGATGTTTTGCGTTATGTATTTGGTGTTCGCAAAATTCTTGAGGATGTCAGATGGTACGCCCACTTATCCGGTTGTGCTGCTGCTCGGCATCAGCTCTTGGCAGTTCGTGACTGAATCCACAAATGTGGGGCTTCGTTCAGTGGTCGATCGTGGCGATCTGTTGAGGAAGATACATTTCCACTAATTACATTGTTGTTGTATCCGCCACGATGGGTGCTTTCATTAGCTACATCATCAACCTTGGTGTAGTTTTGCTGTTCGCTCTGATCTTGCATGTACAGTTCACATGGCGTGTATTGTTGCTCCCACTCAACATTATTGAGTTGTACGCGATTGCTCTCGCAATCACGCTAATCATGTCGACAATGTACGTGTATTACCGCGATATCGCCCATATCTGGGATGTTCTGCAACAGCTCATCTTTTACGGTATGCCGATTATCTACCCGCTCAGTTACGTCACTTCACAAGGCGGTCTACTTGCTGATTTGGCTCGATTGGAGCTCGTCAATCCCTTTGCTCAGTCCATTCAGGACATTCGCCATAATCTGATTGCTCCAGAAACACAGCCTACGATCTGGAACCAGTTCCATAATCCCTGATTCAATGGTTCCCCCGTTGTGTTTACAGTGTTTATGTTGTGGCTAGGTGTAGATCTGTTCCGGCGTAACAGCCGCCAGTTGGCGGAGGTGATGTGAGATGACCGAATCGGGAGAAAAGCAAGAACCAAAAGTCGATTACACCAAGGCTCCAGTTGTATTGGCTGCGAATCATGTTTCTAAGCATTTTAAGTTGCCTACGGAACAGGCCACAGGTCTTAAACAAGCATTCATCAATTGGACAAAAAGGTATCAAGGGCTATCGTCAGCAACAGGTTTTGAACGATATCTCTTTTGAAGTTCATCAGGGTGAGTTCTTTGGTATTGTGGGACGTAATGGTGGCGGTAAGTCCACATTACTGAAGATTATTTCCCAAATCTACTATCCGAATCAGGGCAGCATCAGCGTCAAAGGAAAGCTGGTGCCATTCATCGAACTGGGTGTTGGGTTTAATCCTGAATTGACTGGTCGTGAAAACGTATATCTGAACGGCAGTCTCTTGGGTTTCACCGCAGAAGAAGTTGATGCGATGTATGACGATATCGTGTCATTCGCTGAGCTCGAAGACTTCATGGACCAAAAGCTGAAGAACTATTCTTCGGGCATGCAGGTACGGCTGGCCTTCTCTGTGGCTATTAAGGCTCAAGGGGACATTCTCGTACTTGATGAGGTGCTGGCAGTTGGTGATGAGGCATTCCAGCGTAAATGTGATGAGTTCTTTACGGAAATCAAGAAAGATGCTAATAAGACAGTTATTTTAGTGACCCATGACATGGATTCCGTAAGGAAATACTGTTCTCGAGCAATGATGATTGCCGACGGTGAGGTTGAAGCTATCGGAGATCCGGAGACTGTGTCTCAGCAATATACGTTGGCGAATCTCAATGCTGAGGAGGCTGTGGAACAGCAAAAGCGCGAAGAGCGTGGAGGATATCCCAACGGGCTGAATGAACGCTGCCCGATTTTACGTACGTATGCCATCTCTCCGCGGATTTGCAAGTCGTCAGATACATTTCGATTTGCTGTTGAATACCAGTATGATGAGCCAGATGATTTTTATATAGCCATTGCATTGCATGATATTCGTCGTGGTGGTATTTCATACGATACTGGGATGAAGACATTCAAAATGAAAGACCACGGTCACCATGTTGCGGTTTTTGATATTCCACTGAATATCTTTAATAACGGTAATTTCGACTCATAGCTTCATTGCGCATTCCTAATCCCAATGATGATCAGCAAACAGATGCAGTTGGTGTTGCTGTTGATGAGAATGCCTGTACATTCGTCATTCAAGATGAGCGAAATCGGAACTATGCATTATTGAGTGATCGCGCATTGACTATGACGCAAGTAGACGATTCGATAATTAATATTTGAACTCAAGACAAAGTGGAATAGATGCTACGAGAATTGAAACTTCGTCTCAATAATAAAAAATATCTCTGTTTGGGTATTTGCGTTCATAATTATGTTACTCGTGCTTATTGGGCGAGCAGTGGATGATGGGTCACAGGGCGGATCAAAACGATCATTAGCGTATGCTGCAGTATTCGGCTTACTGTCTTGGTTAATAGCGTATCTAATATTCCATTGGTTCGATTGTTTAACTGGTTCGCGAGTTGAAAATGGTGATTCAGCCTCGCTCCCTCTGAGACAACGTGTGATGAGTGTTGATTATTGGGCAGCCACGCAAGATGCAATATCATTTACAACGAGCATAAAGAAATATGGCCTAGTTTGTCTCATTGGTGTGATATTTTGTTGGTTGCCTTGGGTTATCACGTGTTGGCCTGGTGTCATGAGGGATGATACAATTGCGCAGTTTATGCAAAGCTCTGGCTATCATTTTTACTATACTCAACATCCGTTATTTGACACTTTAGTTTTTGGTTTTTTCTGGGAGCTAGGTTTTGCACTTCATCATGTGTTGTTAGGACTAGGCATTTATGTTTTGGTGCAAACCTTTTCTTTTGCCATCGGAGTGATGCTAGTACTATGCTATTTGCGAAAGATTGGTGCTGCCCGTTCTCTTTTTGTTGGCTATTTTTTCTCTTTTTGCTTTCTGCCCGGCTATTGTAGGAGCAGTTCCTACAATGGCGAAAGATTCGTTACACACAGTTTTTCTCCTACCGCTATCAATTATTTACGTTGAGATATTCCTTACGCGTGGGAAGGTGCTCCATCGTCGGCCTGTTTGCGTTATGCTAGTACTTCTGGTTGCGTTATGCATGCTGAGTAAACGAACTGCTACTGTGGCCATTCTTTGTGCCTTCTGTGTTCTCGTTGCAAGCGTTAAGAAGAATCGCTTGAAGGTGGTCGCAAAGCATGATTATAGCAATGGTGCTTGCGCAGGGCATCATTGAACCTGCTCTAGTGAGAGTTACTCATGCCGAGGTTTCCCCGGGAAAGAAGTTATGGGCCTAATTATGATGCCCGTGGCGCGTATACAGTCTATATCACCTGAGCGTATTTCCCTCAGGAACGTAGTGCCTTATCCAGCTTACTGAATATCGACAAGGCTGGTAAAACATACACGAATTATCGTATTGATGAAACTTCATGGACCATCAATAATGAAGCGAGTATAGCGCAAAAGATCAAAGGTATTGGCGCATGGGTCTCACTTGGTGTCCATAATCCGGGGAATATGTTAAGGCTTTCGGAAACCTTATGCTTGGTTGGTTTTACCCGCAAGTGGGTGTCTTCTATGGGTCTAATTCAGATGGATTATTTAGTGATCAGTATATGATTCAATGGGACAGTTTTTGTGCGTCCGCCCTTAAGTGCGGAAAATGTGCTCCATGATATGCGAGGAACAGGTCAAAAAATCATCCTTGCTTATGCGAGCGGCAGATGCAGGCCAACAAATTGCCATAAATCCTATATTAAATGCATATGCCTACTATGCGACGTATATTCCATTATTATTGTTAATTTATGGTATGTCGAGAAAGAGATGGATTGCTGTAGGAGCAGGCTCTTTACTTGGTTTCAATGTATTAGTATTGTATCTTTCTCCTCTGGTGTTTGCTTGGTATCTATTGCCCGTGACTTTTATTCTTCCATTGTTCTTCGGCATCACTGGCTGTATTGCTGAGAAACAGTAAGAATAATGAAGCGTAGAGTTGTGTTCATGTCTGACCAGTTTGAGAATCAGAATCTTTCTGTTGCCGTGCTTCTTCCCTGTTACAACGAGGAGGTCACCATCGGCAAGGTTGTTCGTGACTTCAAGGCTTCCTTGCCGGATGCGACCATCTACGTGTACGACAACAACTCCACGGACCGCACCGCCGAGATCGCCGAGGCCGAAGGCGCGATCGTCCGCAGGGAGCCGCGCCAGGGCAAGGGCAACGTCATCCGCGCCATGTTCGAGGACATCGACGCGGACGTATACGTCATGGCAGATGGCGACGACACCTACCCGGCCGACGCCGCGCCCGCCATGGTCGCCAAGGTGCTCGAAGGCTATGATATGGTCATCGGCGACCGCCTCTCCTCCACATACTTCCAGGAGAACAAGCGCCCGTTCCACAATTTCGGCAACCGTTTGGTGCGCGGCTCCATCAACGGGCTGTTCGGCGCGCACGTCACCGACATCATGACCGGATACCGCGCGTTCAACTTCACCTTCGTCAAGACCTACCCCGTGCTTTCGCGCGGCTTCGAGGTTGAGACGGAGATGACCATCCACTCGCTGAACAACAACCTGCGTCTGTTCGAAATGCCCATCCAGTACCGCGACAGGCCGGAAGGTTCCGTATCCAAGCTGGACACGGTAGGTGACGGCATCAAGGTGATGAGCACCATCTTCCGCATGATCCGCGAATACAAGCCGCTGCCGCTTCTTCGGCGGATTGGGCCTAATCATCGGCATCGTCGGCATTGTGCTCTGCGGCACCGTTACCTTCGAATTCGCCAAGACCGGCGTGGTCACCGACTTCCCCACATTCATCGGCGCGGCAACGCCGGTCATCGCTGGTCTTCTGCTCATTATCGCTGGCATTATCCTGGATGTCATGGCCAAGAATGACCGCAAAACCTTCGTCATTGACACCAACAAAATCGCATACAACAAGAGGCACTGACTAAGTGCCATATAGAAACGTGATGGGGGGCACAACCTACGGTTGTTGTGCCCCCCATCTTTTAGCGTCTAGCTCAGACTATGAAAAACAATAGAAAAGCAGAAAGAACAGCACTGTGCTATCCGTCTACTTTTGTCTCAGATATATAAGCAATATCTTTTTAAATCGATATCGTAATGCTCCTTATAACCATGTCCACCAGCATCAGAATAGCTAAATGATACGGACTGTATAGGAGACTTTCGGTCAAAAGCGATTGCATCAAACCCGCCTCTATCAGCTCCCAGCAACGTAATCTTGTCCCCCGGAGCCAGATATGAACATTTACGAGTGCCCATACGCTCCTGCACATCTCCAGCAGGATGTGACCCCAGAGGCCAGGGGATTCCGGGAGAAACCTGAACAACTACACTGACTGCCACTGATCCCCCAATATTCTCAGCAAAAAAATGCACCGATTCTGCAATCTCTCCTGTGACAAGATGATGATAAGACTTTGTAAGTTTCACCATGAGTCTAGGTCTTCTAGACGCATGATATTCTTTGCCATGTCAAACAAGCAGCAATCACAGCAAGAAGAAAAAGTTCCAAACGACCACCATGCGGACCAATCCGCATAGAGATGCCTTCCATATTGGAAGTTTATCCACTGCCAGAAGAAAGGTATCATTGTAAATGTTGTTGTCGCCATCAACACTATTGCCACGGTTCTCTTATGCATTCCTGCTCCTTCCCAGCGGTAGTGCCCGACTTTTGCACACTTTGGTTTTCGCCCGTCTCTGTGGCGATGATCAGTTCGCTGCTGGTAAGTTCTCACCGAGTCTTGACATGTCGAGGTAGCGTCGTGTCGACCACTCGCTGGAGGTCACGTAGCGGATGCGCGCGCAGACGAGCATGAGCGCGCTGCGTCCGTCGGGGGGACGCTGCCGACCACTCTTGTGCGCCGACGGATCTCGCGGTTGAGGCGTTCGATCATGTTGTTCGTGCGGATGCGCCGGCGATGCTCCCTGGGATAGTCGTCGAGCAGGTAGGTCGTCGTCTCGCCGATGCCCTCCCTGAGGCAGAACTCCGCCTCTTTCGGCTTCCTCGCCTCCATCTCCTCGGCGACGGATTCCGCCTTCTCCAAGGCCTTGTCCCTCGGCTCCATGGAGAACACGGCCTTCAGGACGTCCGGTCCAATCCCGGTTCCCGGGGTTGACCCTGGCGAGGATGTTGCGTTCGAAGTGCACCATGCACCGCCGGCAGCGGGCGCCGGGCAGCAATTCGCCCACGGCGGCCACCAGGCCTGCGCACCGGTCTCCCGTCACCAGCCTCACGCCCTTCAACCCTCGTGCGAGCATGCCCTTGATGAACGAGTGTTTTTAGTCAAGTCGGTGTTTCGTGTTTCGTCACTAATTTTTTTTTCGGTTTGGAGGTGGTGACGTTTTGTTGGACTTCGTTGTCTGTATGGTCGTTGGTCAGTGTACCGGATGGTTTCAGGCGACGAGCCCGAGCTGGATGCGTTTGTCCATGATGCTCATGCCGTATTCGGTCTTGATGCGCTTGTCGCGGTACCAGACCATGTACTCGTCGAGCATCGCGGTGAACTCGTCGATCGTCACGCCCCGGAAGCTCCTCTTGTGGAAGAACTCCTGCTTGAGACGGCCGAAGAATCCCTCCGCGGCGGCGTTGTCCGGACTGCATCCCTTCGCGCTCATCGAACGCGTCAGACCATGCTCCTTGCAGATGCGGATCCATTCGGGCCACCGGTAGTGGCAGCCGCGGTCCGAGTTAAACCGACATCGGTTTAACAGTGATTAAGCCGGGTTTGTTGTTAAGCCGGGGAACGGTTCGGGGTCTTGGTGGCTGGCCGTGTCCCATGTGGTTTCCCCGGCTTAACGTTCCGGGTTATGTTCGTCTTGTCCCATTTGATTCGAACGAAGGAGTTTTGCCATGGGTGAGACGACGGTTGGCCATGTCGCGGGCGAGGTGGTCCGCGCGCTTTACGGGGCCGGTTATATGGAATCCACCATAGGCCAGTACCGCAAGTCCATCAGGGCGTTGGAACGGTACGCCGGAGGCCCGGATGCGGTGTACACGCGTGGGTTGGGCGCGGGGTTCGCCGCGTCGACCTTCAGTGAGCGGACGGGCGGTTTCAGCAGGCAGCGGTGGTTCGATTACGGCAGGCTGGCGCGTTTGTGCGACTCGTATCTGCGGTCCGGTTCGGTGGACCTGGGCAAGTGGCGCAGGAGCAGGCTTGCGGAGCCGGTGGTTCCGGGTTTGGCCGTGGTCATGGAGCGTTGGGAGGCGTATCTCGCCGGTTCGGGACTGGCTTCGGCGACGGTGGGGGATTACCGTCGGATGGCGGGCTTGTTCCTCACGTGGCTGGAATCTCATGGGGTCGTGTCGTTGGACGGTTCGGATGGCTCGCATGTGCTGGGGTTCCTGGCCGGGCTGCGTTCACGCTGGTCGGAGTCGTCGATGCGGCACGCCGCGTCGGACCTGCGCCCGTTGTTCAGATGGCTCGGGCGGGATGACCTGGCGGACGCGATCGGCCTGGCCGGCATACGCAGGACCCACGCGATCGCGGGAACGTTGCCCGACGACGAGCACCGCAGCTTGCTGGAGGCGTGCGCCTCGCGGTCGGTGCCGTCGAGGGACGCGGCGATCACCCCTGCTGTCGCTGACGTGCGGGCTGAGGGCATGCGATGCGATCGGTCTGAGGATCGCCGACGTGGATTGGGATTCCATGAGCATAGGTCTGGTGCAGCGAAAGACGGGCAATCCGTTGACCGTGCCGATGACGGGACCGCTGGCCGCGAGGCTGGCGTCCTGGCTGTTGGACGAAAGGCCCGCCACCGACGACGACCGTGTGTTCGTGCGGTACAAGGCGCCCCATGTCGCGCTTCGGGGTCATTCATCGGTGTACGAGGCGATCGGCCGTGTCATGCGGCACGCCGGGCTCGGACGCCGGGGCGGTTCCAGGCTGTTGCGGCGCAACGCGGCGACGAGGATGCTGGAGGCGGCCACGCCGTTGCCGACGATCAGCGCGGTGCTTGGCCACGCCGACCCCGATTCCACACGCGTCTACATGGCCACGCACCGCGGGGGAATGCTCGCGTGCGTGCTGCCCGTGCCGGAAGGCGGATCGTCATGAGACCCACGGAACACGGATTGGTCGGCCCGCTCGCCGGCGAATTGGAGGAGTACATCCGCTTCAAGGCGTCCATGGGCAGGCATGGCGCCACCCGCGTCCGGGTCCTGCGCTCGTTCGACCGGCATTGCCTCGAACACGGGGCCGTGCGTCTGGAGCGGGGCGTCGTGGAGCGATGGATCGCCCATAGGATCGACGCGAATCCCGGGGTTGCCGCTCGTGGTTCTCGTACATCAGGGACTTCGGCAGGTGGATGCGACTGGCCCACGATCCCGACGCGTACGTGCTCTCCGACCAGTGGAAGGCCGGATCCCCGCGTCCGACGCCGTACCTGCTGACGGACCGCGAGGCCGCCCTGTTCCTGCGGGCCGCGGGAACGTTGGAGTCTCCGTCGCCGTGGGCGTGGCAGTCTCGCGCGTTCTTCATGCTCATGGCCTGCTGCGGGCTGCGCACCTGAGAGGTCAGGAGACTCGCCGTCGGGCACGTCGACCACAAGGCCCGTTCCATCGACGTGGTCGATTCCAAGGCCGGTCGCAGCCAGGCTGCCGTGGGCGACGAGGTCGCCGCCGAACTGCTGGAATGCGACCAACGGTCCCGCGAACGCTTCGGAGACGACCGTCCCGCGTTCTTCGTCACCTCCACCGGCAATCCGGTCTCCCCGGGCATGCCCGGCGTGGTGTTCCGCCGCGTCTGGACGCGGGCCGGGCTCAGTGGCCACAAGCCGGCAAACGGCCCAGGCCCTATGATTTCCGGCACCCGAAGACCGTCGAGGCGTACCGCATCGGCCTGGAACTTACGTTCCGATGGCTCGAAACCACGGAAGGCACGCAGCGCAGCCATCGGTTTTCGGGCATTTCGACCGGGCGCGCCTGGCCGGTGGGTCGAATGGATGCGACCGGAGCGCGGGTACTGACCGGCACCATCATGCTGGTGTGATGACGACGATGCGCGTTCCTCGACCACGCGGCCTCGAACACCCGGCATTGACCGCGCTGGGCAAACGACGCGGCCGGCATACGTGTCAAACCACCCGCGCGCAAAACCCGTCGACCACCCTCGGGGAGGAAGCACACCAAAGCGTTCGCTGACCGCATGGGGCACCGGCGACGCCAAATCGCGCAGGGAAATCACCGCATGCTCCCTGATCCTCATGTACGACACCGCCGCCAGATCGGCGAACTCGCCGCACTGACCATCGCGGACGTGGGTATGGATAAGCCGGCCAGGGTCACGCTTCACCGGCATCGCGGTAAGAGCCGGGTCGCCCCTGGGAGAAAGCGACACGAACCTTACCTGGCCGCCTACCCGAGGAATACCCATCCCGACCGTCCATGCGCGACGGCGACAGGCCGTTGTTCACCGACGAGGAACGGCGCCATCCAGCCGCTCTCCGTGGACCGGATCGACGAGATCATCAAAACCGCGGCGGCCAGAGCACGCCGCGGGACGCCCGTCCATGCCCGAACGCGTCCACTGCCACCGATCCGCCGGACCTGCGCCATGGACCTCTACCAACAGGGGTGCCCGCTACCGCTCATCATGCAACTGCTCGGCCACGAAAGCATGAGCGTTATCAACCAGCGCGTTCTACGCGTTCGCGACCCTCGACATGATAAAAAGCCGTCGATGCGGCCAACCCCGGCCCCGACCCCCTCCAAGTGACATGGCTCAAAGCGAGCAACGACCTCGACAACCACACCCTCAAATAACCCGGAACGTTAAGCCGGGAAACCATGGGGACACGGCCAGCCACCAAGACCCCGGAACCGTTCCCCGGCTTAACAACAAACCGGCTTAATCGGAATGGATGATTGATGCCCCCGTCCCCTGAGCGTGGCGACCCGGCGAGCATCCGGTTCGCCATGTCGGCGTTCGGGGAGCGCGACAAGGTCCAGGAGACCACCATCCCGTCGAAGCAGTCGACCACCGGGGAAAGCCAGCACTTGTACCCGTCCATGGAAAGAATCGGTGACGTCCGTGACCACAGCATGCCCGGCGCGTCGGTGGAAGTCCTGCCCACGAGGTTCGCCGGCCCGCCTCTTTGATCTCGCCGGCGTAGGAGCTCCACCGCTTCGGCCGCTTTCAGGTACACGGCCGTGGCTGGTTCGCGTACGATCCGGGTTTTGACGACCTTTCTCGAGACGACGATCGGGTCGCGACCCCGTCAAGGCGCAGCATGCGGTGGATGGTCCGGTATCCCCATGCGCGCCCACCCTGCTCGAACAGGCCAAAGCGACGCGGAGGCCCACGCAGCAATGGCGTACCGCGCCCGCGGCAATCCGCGCCGCGCTCGTAATAGTAGGTGCGTTTCAGCCCCTACGGCCTTCCCGACAGGCCGCCAGGCCGAATTCCCCCTGATCGCGTCGACGACCCGCGTCCTTCCCTGTTCGTCAGCATGGACGGGTCGAGGCGCGGGTCGTCGGCTTTTAAACATCGATCGTCTCCCCGCATCACCCGCGTTCTGCCAGCCGCAGGACCTCCACCTGCCGGCGCAGCCTCCACGTCATCGCCGGCCGCGGGCATCGGTTTCGCCGGCATCGGCGCGTTTCTCCCTGTCCATCAGTCCCCAGTATCCCCGCCCGGTAGCGGCGCATCCACTGGTACACGCTCGTCGGCGTGCAACCCGCGTCGCGCGCCACGCGGGCGAGGGGGCTCGCCCTCGAGCGCGCGTCTGGCCGCATTCGTCTTGCATTCCAGCGTATACGAACGCCTGCACGCGCCCGTGATCTCGTCGGCCTCCGCGTCCAGCATCGCGTTCAGCAGCATTCGACCTTCTCCGACACCAACCGGTCCACGCTTCGTCTCGAGCATGTTCGTCGACCTGCTTAAGTCTGATTCGGCATGGTTCCGTCGCCTTCCTAAATGAGTTGATTTGGTTTGGCGACTGAAATCGTACCCGGACGACGACCATGTCTCAACTCAAGCCTCAGCAAATGCGCAACAAACCGGGCGTTATCAATCAGACACATTGAGTCGGACAGGCTAAAGCTGCATAGAACACCGCATCTAATCGGTTCGACACGCGCATTTCACTGCGCGACTGGACATTGACGTCCCTTTCGAGGTAATATCCGAACCGGTTCGATACATACGTGAGTAATGCCAAATGCGTAAACAACAAACAGGCAGATGCGCACGCAAATTGCACCCGCGCCCATGAGCCAAGGGAGGTCCCATGAAAACAAAGTGCAACTCATCACATACGCCGATCGTCTCCCATGATGGCAATTTCAGCTCGATGACCGACATATCTCCCGTCTGGTCGAACCCGTGGCCCACTGGACCGAGATCGCCCAACAACGCGCTTCGTCACCGTTAGCGATACGCACGATGGCATCGGCGTGACATCGACCAGCCGCTCCCTCAAGGGCCTCGTGCCGCGGCAGAGGACGTCGACAACCTGGTCAACACCATCCATGCCAACACCCACGGCGAATCCCAGGCCGCCACCGGTGCCGCCGCGTCCAACCTCGACCTCTACCAGGTCAACTCCACGTACTACTCGGCCCTCGGCTGCAACGACCAGCACTACTTGGCCGCCCGCGCCGTGCAGTTCTTCCTGCCGGGCGTGCCGCAGGTCTACTACGTGGGCGCGCTCGCCGGCCGCAACGACATGGAACTGCTGCGCCGCACCAACAACGGCCGCGACATCAACCGCCACTACTACTCCACCGCCGAAATCGATGAAAACTCTCGAACGCCCGGTGGTCAAGGCCCTGAACGCCCTGGCCCAAGTTCCGCAACGAGCT
>VOFF01000005.1_pt1 | contig 30000 bp, 54 predicted proteins | sample 5384061 | NCBI WGS metagenome assembly VOFF01 (sample SAMN12384725, study PRJNA508395) | human gut metagenome | isolation source: healthy gut E | host: Homo sapiens | reverse complement strand
CATATTGGAAACTGCGTCGGAAGTATGTTTTGGGTTAGATGGCTCGAACTTGCCTTCCCCCTTGAATAAATCCTACACCGGTGACCTTATCTTTAATTAATTCTGACCAGACCTTACCGTCCTTTGACATCTCCGCTTGAAGGGTCGCCTTCCCGGTGCTTGTGAGGCCGGTAATTTTGTTATAAGGGATTTTTCCGTCTCCTTCAGCGGCTTCTACGACAGCTTCGACAAAATCAAGGCAGCCGTCTGCGCCGATGATTTCATCGGAATGGATATTACTGTAGACGACCGGAACCTTGTAATCTAAAGTTCCCGCTTCAACTTCTTTCTTCACCTGGGCAGGGTCTGTTTCTGCACGTTCTGTTTGAGAGAGATGATTAGAAAGATCGCTAGATTTTGCTGAAAGGAATAGTGCATTGATCGGCTTGCCTTTTTACCGAATAACCGATAGCTTCTACCTTGGCGTAAAGACCCGCTGAGTTGGCTCTGGCCGCTAGTTCGGCAAGTTCTTCATCTATTTGGCTCTGTGTATGGAAGGAGTCGTAAGGTCGTACCCAGACCGAGGTGCTTCCTAAAAGCAGATTTGCCGTGATAGCAAGTTAAATCATATTGCCCGGTATAGTCAAGGATGGTATTCCTGACTAAAACGCGGTCGCGGTTGTCTATACCGTTGTATCCAAACAAAGTTTTGCTGTCAAACTTCATCTGCAGATACACCGCATCGCCTTCTGTCACTGCTGAGTTAGTGATGTTCTGGAACATGGCGATTTCCTCTTGCCCGCCGGATTCTACAGTAGTCGCTACAGTCTTCCATTCTTCTATTGGTCCGCCTAGATATTGGTATGGAAATTCGCTTGGATCCTGCATGCCCTTGTCACGAGAGAGATTCCAACGGATTGTCTTATCTTTTATGGCTTTTTCCAGTTGTTCTTTCGTCATATCGACTTTTTACTTTTGCAATAAAGGAACGTTCTTGAGTTAAAGATATCGCATCTTCGCCTTCTCCGGTATTGTCTAAGATGACAGCCTCGCTGCCCGCTGCGGTATCTCCAAAGGAGATGGTCGGGACAGCAAAGGATGATGCAACTAGTGCTAGTGAAAGAATGCTCACAAAGAGGAGACTGGCTGTTCTCCTTCGCATTAGTTTACTCATGGTTACCTCCGTAATTGTTAAACGGTGAGATGTGGTTTGTTATTGTAAACGTTTACAGTGTTAAAGTAACAGATGCAATTTGGGCTGTCAATAAGTCAAGTAATAATTGTCAAAATATTGCCAAAAATACAATAATATATACAATAACGCTGGTTATGTTCTGATTGGAATACAATTTGGACAGAGGTAAAGAGAAAACGAAGTATTCTTCTATGCAAGAGAAAAAATTGTGGTAGAATAATCAAGATAAAAATTGAGATTGTGAGGAGAGACGTTATGATAGGGGCATCACCTGACGTGATAGATAAAGAAGAAGCCTTTCAGGACACTTACCGCAAATGGCGCGCTTTAATTTTTAAAGCAGACATTATCAGCGTAATTGCAGTATTTATAGTTGAAATCGTCATGTTTTTTTCTTCTGCGTTCTCATGGTTTAATCTTTCAGCCAATCCCAGTATATCTTACCAGATTTTTAATTTTACCGACCATTGTCAACATTACGCTCTTGACCATAGGGTTTATCGGCATTGAACGATATAAAGATAATCCTTATCTTCTGAACTATGTCCCAATTGTACTCATGACTTTGCTTTGCATCGTAGTATCCTGCACACATTATGTCTTTGCAGTAACCTTGGCCGTATATACAATACCTGTGTTTGTGACAATTATCTTCAGCGACCGGAAGATGACGCGCTTCATCACTTTTTATCGGTGTTGTCGGTATTGCAGTAAGTTCACTTGTCAACGTGTTATTATCTACAAGTGAGGACTCTTATTTAATTCCTGAATCTATTGTCGCATTAAGCATTCTCTTAACAGCCCATAAGTTTTCTCAAATTCTCATAGACTATCAAAAGGAGAAAAATGACGCTCTGGCAGAAGGTTATCAGGAGCAATTGCGAATGAAGGAGTTGTTAAACTATGACCAGAAGACGGGCATCTATGGCTCTACAGCCTTTAGCAACAGCTTGAGCCGCACAATAGATCGTGGCAGTTTGGATAATCTGGCGCTGGCCTTTTTAGATATTGATGATTTTAAATACGTAAATGATACTTATGGGCATACTGCAGGAGACGAAGTCCTAATGTGTCTGGCAGCAATGATCAAAAGAAATCTGTGGCAGGGATCAGCTTCCAGGACGATTTGGAGGAGACGAATTTGCCATACTGTTTACAGAGGGAAACTTGGAATCCTATTACTCTTTGTTGGAACAGATTCAAAAAGAAATTTCAGCAGCAGACATATGGTTTTTCAAAACAAAAAATTACCGTCAGTATCGGTTTGGCCATGCTGCGGCAGGGATGGGACGCCGAGAAGATTTTGCAGAAGGCAGACGAAGCCATGTATCAATCGAAGGAAAACGGCAAGAACCAGATTACGGTTTTTGAACAGGAGAAAAGTAGCAAACCCTTTGAATTCACAGAATTGGGGGACTTATTTCCGCGGTGTTGACAAAGGATTGTCCACTGCGATATACTAAAAATGAAAGCATTTGCAGATGCCAAGCGCGTCAGCAGATGTTTTTTGAGGAAGAATTTCAGTTTTGTGTGTAAAGGGGGAGATTTGTATGAAGAATTTAAATGTAAAGAAAGTCAGCATAGATATACTAATGGATATCATTGGAGGAATCCTGATTGCCATAGGAACCTATAATTTTGCGGCGGCATCAGAGTTTCCAATGGTGGGCTTCAATGGTATCGGTTTGATTCTGTATCACCTGTTTGGTATGCCTATCGGTACCGTGGCCTTTGTGCTGAATATACCAGTTGCAATCGCCTGTTTTAAAATATTAGGAAGAGATTTTTTTATCAGATCGATACGGACCATTGTAATTACTTCCGTAATTATGGACCTGGTTGCGCCAAGATTTCCAGTCTATGAAGGAGATTTAATGTTGTCGGCTATTTGCACAGGCGTACTATCTGGCTTAGGATATGCTTTGATTTATATGAGGGATTCCTCCACTGGAGGCACTGATTTCATCATGTTGTCGATCAAAAGAGTATTTCCCGCACCTGTCATTAGGAAAGATTTCGTTTGCCATGGAATCTCTGGTGATTGTTGCAGGAACGGTTTTCGTATCAAAGAATATCGAAGGGCTGATTTATGGGATGATTATCAGTTTTATCCTTTCCATCATGGTGGATAAAGTCATGTATGGAATTTCTGCCGGCAAAATGGCCTTTATTGTAACAGATCATGCCCACGATGTGGCTGACCGCATTTACGAAACCTTGGGCAGAGGCTCCACTTTCCTAAAAGCAGAAGGCAGCTATTCGGAAGAAGAAAAAGGATGTCGTCATGTGCGCCTGCAGTACGAAACAGATGTACGGCATCAGAAATGTGGAAGGAAGTCGATCCTGAAGCGTTTATTATCATCATGGAGTCCAATGAAGTAGTCGGATCAGGGTTTAAAACGAAATAAGAACACTGATGTTTTTGCAGTATTGCAGCCTCAGTATCCTAAAACAGCATTCTCTTTGATGATAAAAATGCTGTCCAGATAAAGCACTGGACAGCATTTTTTTTTGTTGAGGAGCTATTTTACGTCGTACGCAATCAGTGCTACATCACAGCCGCATTTTGCAGCAAGCTTATGCTCTGCCTCACTGATAATTTTTAGATCCTCCGGAGAAAGTTCTGCCAATTTATCGTTATACATTTCTATCACCTCCTTTTATAGTATTTACCGGATGACAGAACAACATTCTGATGATAAAATAAAATCGACTGTTAATTATTTTCGGGAATAATAGTTGGAGATGCTTTCATTTGCGTCTTTAGCCGTGTTGTAGTATAATGAACGCATCGATTTTGACGGCGTTGCCGAGTGGAAGCGTTCATTGAAACACAATTTGCAATTGTATAATCAAAGGAATAATTGTGTTATAATGGTTCCGCGATCTTACGATTTTATCGCAAGGTAGGAACCATTGAAACATGACGTTTGATTATTATTTAAAAGGAAGCGTCATGTTATAATGAACGCATCGATTTTGACGGCGTTGCCGAGTGGAAGCGTTCATTGAAACGCAATTTGCGATGATATAATAACAAGGAATAAAAATCCTATGGAGTGAATCATATGGAAAAGATCATAAGAATTGACAATTTAATTTTTGAATATACGCAGGGAGAAGAGGAAACTCCGATCAAAGCGATTAACAAGGTTTCCTTGGAAATAGAAAAAGGAAGTTTTACTGCCATCATTGGCAAAAACGGCTCGGGAAAGTCTACTTTGGCCAAGAATCTTAACGGATTGCTTTTGCCCAGCGGAGGCACTATTTATGTGAAAAGCTGGGACACGAAAGACGACAATCATATTTGGGATGTGCGGCAGACGGCGGGAATGGTCTTTCAAAATCCCGATAACCAGTTGGTTTCTTCCATCGTAGAAGATGACGTAGCCTTTGGTCCTGAAAACTTGGGAATTGAACCTCAGGAAATCAGGAAGCGAGTCGATCAAGCTTTAGAATCTGTCAATATGGGTAAATACAAGAAAAAAAGGCGCCTCATTTATTATCTGGCGGACAGAAGCAGAGAATTGCGATTGCCGGCGTTGTGGCCATGAAGCCAGAATGCATCATCTTTGACGAACCGACAGCAATGCTGGATCCTAAAGGTCGAGATGAGATTATGCAGATTATCAGCGAACTCCATGAAGAAGGCATTACCGTGATTTTAATCACCCACTTTATGGACGAAGCGGTACGTGCAGAACGTGTCATCATTATGAACGAAGGAACCATCCTGCTCGATGGTTCTCCTTCAGAAGTGTTTTCTAAGGGTGAGACAATCAAAGAAGCCAATCTGGACGTGCCTCTAGCTGTAGAACTCGCCGGAAGACTGAGAAAGAGGGGCATTAAGATTCCGCAGAATATAATCACAAGCGAAGGATTGGTGGCATTCGTATGTCAATACAAGTAAGAAATTTATCACATATTTATTCAAAAGGGATGCCAGATGAGCAATTGGCACTTTCCAATATTAACTTTGATATATATGACGGCGAAATCGTAGGCGTTATCGGCCATACAGGATCGGGAAAATCCACATTGCTGCAGCATCTCAACGGTCTTTTAAAACCTGACAGCGGCACGATTATGATAGGAAATACAGATATTACAGAACCTGGCGTCGCCTTAAAAGAGATCAGGCGGCGTGTGGGACTAGTATTCCAATATCCTGAATATCAGTTATTTGAGGAAACTGTAGCGCAGGATGTGGCCTTTGGTCCGAAAAAAATCTGGGATTATCTGAAGCAGAAATAGCGGATAGAGTAGAGGAAGCGCTGGAATTAGTTGGACTGGATTACGAGGACATTAAAGATCGTTCTCCATTTGACCTTTCGGGAGGGCAAAAGAGGAGAGTGGCCATTGCAGGCGTCATCGCCATGAAACCTCACGTTTTGATTTTAGACGAACCGACTGCTGGATTGGATCCCGGCGCTCATCATGATATCCTCGAAATGATCGAAGAAGTACATGGAGCCCAGAACAACAACATCATCTTTGTTTCACATAATATGGCAGATGTAGCCAGTTTATCTGACAAGGTCATGGTGCTTGACAATGGCAAACTGGTTATGGTGGGAACGCCTCAGGAAGTTTTTTCCCAAAAAGCAGCGTCTGGAGTCGATCGGACTCAATGTGCCGCCTGTTACAAATTTGATGTATCAGTTAAAAAGCAGGTGGTATCTCCATCAACGAAAACGTGCTGACCCTCAAAGAGGCGGAAGAGGAATTATATAATTATCTGCAGAGGAAAATGATTTAATGATAAGAGACATTACACTTGGACAATATTATGCGGGGGAATCCGTCATTCATCGATTGGACCCACGAATCAAAATTATAGGGACCATTCTGTTTATCGCAGAGCTGTTTATCGTCCATGACTTTATTGGATTTGCATTCTGCGGAGCAGCTCTGGCCATCATTGTAGGCGTGTCAAAGGTACCGCCGGCCTTTATCCTGCGGGGATTGAAACCAATCCTTTTAATCATCATTTTTACTTTTTGTCTCAATATCTTTATGGTGGACGGCAGAGTCATCTGGCAATGGGGATTTTTGAAAATCACAGTAGAAGGGCTTTACACTGCGGCCTTTATGGGCTTAAGATTAGTGCTTCTGATTATCGGTTCTTCTCTCTTGACACTGACGACAAAGCCGATCAGCCTGACCGATGCTATTGAAAGGCTGCTGAGGCCTTTGAATCGTATCGGCGTACCCACACACGAGATTGCCATGATGATGTCTATTGCGCTCCGATTTATTCCTACGCTTTTAGAGGAGACGGACAAAATTATGAAAGCTCAGCAAGCCAGGGGCGCAGATTTTGAAAGTGGGAACATCTTAAGTAGAGCGAAATCCTTGATTCCCATTCTCGTGCCTTTTGTTTGTCAGTGCATTTCGTATTGCCCAGGATCTGGCTATGGCTATGGAAGCCCGCTGCTATCGCGGGGGAAAAGGACGGACCAGAATGCACGAGATGAAGTTTGCCGGTAGAGATGTAGCTGCGATGATCACTTTAGGTGTATTTTTAGTGGTGATTATTTTGGAGAGGATATACCTATGAGACAGAGAAAAATAAAGAATATAGAAGAAAGACTAAATGATTTCAGCGCACTTACCATAAACAATCCTCAACATTTAAAGGGGAAATGGAAAACGGTTTTTAACAATGACCACCCTATTTATTTAGAAATTGGCTGTGGAAAGGGACAGTTTATTACGACATATGCGGCCAAATATCCCCAGTGGAATTTTATCGCGATAGAGGGACATCAAAGTGTAGTTCTCAGAGCTTTGGAAAAAGCGACAGAAATGGAGTCCAGTAACATCAAATTTCTCTTGGAATATATTAAGGATATCCGTGATTACTTTGATCGAGGGAACTTGCAGGAATCTTCTTAAATTTCAGCGATCCGTGGCCAAAGGACCGCCATGCAAAACGCAGGCTGACCTATGGTAAACGCCTTTACAGTATTGTGACGTGATACGTGAAGGGGGAGCAATCCAATTCAAGACTGACAATGAAAGTTTATTTGATTTTACCTTAGATCAAATTGAGACTGCCGGATTGAAAATTTTGGAAATATCAAGAGATCTTCACGCATCAGAATTTGCAGATGCAAATATTACCACAGAGTACGAAGATAAATTCGCCAGTACGGGGAAGAATATCAATTATGTAAAGATAAGAGCCTGATACAGGCTCTTTACTATTTGGGGAAATTAATACTTGATAAATTTAGCATGATTGCAGAGATCACCGTTCTTCATCAGTTCAAAAATGCAGATGGGTCGGTTCCATGGATTCATAGAGCGCTGTCTGACCCACATTGCTGATTACTTGGCCTTGTTTTACCGTATCGCCTTTTTTCAGCCAGCTTATCTGTGGAGAGATTGCTGTATTTGGAGATATAGCCATTGCTGTGAGTGATCTCGATGGTGATTCCATAGGCATCATCTGTATATATGTCCGTAATTGTTCCGTTTGCGATCGCTTTGACACTGGTTCCCTGAGGAGCCTCGATATCCATACCTGGGTGGGTCATGTACTGATCGAGAGTCGAGTTGTAAATAACCATGTCCATAGAATACTTCTTTGATACCTTACCTTTGTCTGCATCGATAGGCAGCTTGAACGAATTCGATTTTGATGACTGCTTATTACTATCTACAATGGGTACGCTAGCGGATGCTTCTTCTGACTTATCACTTTCCTGTCCTTTCTTCTGATCATCTGCGTCCTTATCCTGATCAGTGGTGGTCTTTTTTCGTAACAGGCACATCATTCGCACTATTAGAGATTTTGTTAATACTAGCCTTTATTGTGAAAATAGATGTCAGAGCTATGAGACAGAAGCAAAGCATCAAAACAGCGGCAACCTTGTCTTTCCCTTTTTTTCTTTCAACTTGTCGCATTTTCTTCACCTCCTGTCATCTATTATCACCACTAAAACGTGTATTCATACTAATATTAACTTGTAAAATTAAGGAGTTCATAGTAGAATGTTTTTCATGACATTCTGTCCAGCGAGAGGTTCATCGAGCTGCGTGACAGAATTTATGCTGAAACGCCTCAGCCTATGGCTGGTATGGCATTTGTCGTATGGTATTTTGTCCGATTAGTGTTTGGCGAATTTATCGTATGCATTTAGGCATTATATATGAAAGATGTCTTTTTATCAATTTGGAGGTGACAATATGGCTGAATTTATAATGGCAGCACAGAATGGAAGAAACATTCCCACAGAGGATAAGATTTTTGGGATCAGTCGCAGGGCGAACGAAATGATAAATGAAAAAGGACCTGATGCGGTTGTCAATGCCACCATAGGAACACTTCTGGACGACGATGGAGATTTAATGGTTCTTTCTTCCGTAGACGATACCTATATGGGTTTGGAACCAGAAGAATATGCGGCATATGCGCCAATTGGCGGTACGCCGGCTTATAAAAAGCTGCAATCAAAGCAGCCCTCGGCAAATATGAACCGAAAGGTTATGTAGAAGCAGTGGCGACACCAGGCGGCACCGGTTCGATCAGAAATACAATAGCAAATTATTCGTGCCCGGGTGATAAAGTTTTGACTAGTGACTGGCATTGGGCACCATATAGAACAATTACCTCTGAGATTGGCAGAAGCATTGATACTTATCAACTGTTCACTGAAGACGGGCAGTTTAACATTGAGGCATTTTCTAAAAAGTGCATGAAATATTAGAAATTCAGGATCGGTTGGTCATCATTATCAACACGCCGGCACATAATCCTACTGGTTATGCGCTCAGCAATGAGGATTGGCAGCAGGTAGTAGATTGTCTGAGTTATGTTGCGCCAGAGAATCGTATTGCCCTTCTGGTGGACGCAGCCTACATTGATTTCGCTGGAGATGAGGATAAATATAGAGAATTTTTACCGATTTTAGAAACGTTGCCGGCAAACATTTTGCCGATTATCGCATATAGCATGTCAAAGACTTTTTACAATCTACGGAATGAGATGCGGCGCTATGATTTGTCTGGCACCGACAAGGGAAATCGCTGAAGAGTTTAAGCGCGTCTGCGAATTTTCATCGAGAGGTACTTGGTCAAACAGCGCCAAAGCTGGTCAGAGCATCATTGCGAATATCTTTGCAGATGAAGAACTTTTGAAAAAGTGACACAGGAGAGAAAAGACATTCGGGAAATGCTGCTCAGCAGAGGAAAGGCATTTGAAGAGGAATCCATTAAAGCAGGGCTGAAAATCGTGCCTTTTGATGCCGGATTCTTTGCTTCTATCCCTTGTGATAATCCTGATGAAATCAGCGCGAAGCTGGAGAAAAAGGGATTTTTTTAGTACCTCTTGCGATGGGATTACGAGTATCCATTGCCTCGATTTCAGAGGAGAAATGCAGAAGAATTCCAGCCGAAATTAAGCGCGCTATGGAAGAGTAGAAAATAGATTTGCTAAGACACGTTAGAACTTTAAATGTTTTTTCGTGTCTTTTTTTCATGTGTAAATGGGTGGACGGCAAGGGTAAGAAAGCTGACCCGTGCATATTGACAATGGGACTTTATCGCCATTGGCGTATGGGCATCTTGGTGCCTTGTCACCCTTATGTCTTTGTCGCTACAATATGTTTGTACTTTTTGCTACTATTTTTCAATTTCCTGCACAAAAAATGTTTGAGAAATTTGTGCAGGATGAGCAGAAACACCCAAAAAGTACAAAAAAGCATCGTGAGGTGCAATCTGCATTACATGGCAAACCCATGAAAAAGTAAGAATGTAAGAATACAATTAGAACGGGGCCTCAGATTTTAGCGGTATTTTAATAAAGCACGTTCTTGCCGGATATCATCTTCAGCGCTATTGATGGCAAGATCACGTGCGGCACCAGGGACAGGGCAAATAAGGTATTATGATCTTTCCTGCGTTTGCCGCATAAAAGGGTGGAAGAAGTATGTAATTAAAAAGGTAATTGTGGTATAATGTTTTCACAATCTCACGGCGTTGCCGCAAGGAAGAAAACATTGAATCATGTACTGCGATTATATTTCAGCGGAATGCACATGGTATAATGTTTTCACAATCTCACGGCGTTGCCGCAAGGAAGAAAAACATTGAATCATGTACTGCGATTATATTTCAGCGGAATGCACATGGTATAATGTTTTCACAATCTCACGGCGTTGCCGCAAGGAAGAAAAACATTACGGAGGTGTATTATGCAGGTCAATAAAGTAAGTGTCGTATATTTCAGTCCATCGGGGACCACGAAAAAAAATCGCTGAAAAAATCAGCGAAGGTTTTGCTGGAAAAAAGGAATATCACGATATTTTAGAGCACAGAATAGAGAAGAAAGTCAATATCGCTGAAGACGGACTGCTAGTTTTAGCCATGCCCGTATTTGGCGGCCGAATTCCGAATATTGCCTCTCTTCAATCAAGCATCTTCGTGGAATGAACACACCGGCAATCGTCATAGCAGTCTATGGTAATCGAGAGTATGAAGACGCTTTAGTTGAAATGGAAGATTTGGTAGATGATGTTGGTTTCAGGATAATTGGCGCCGCCGCGTTTATTGCGCAGCACTCTGTTTTTAATCATGTGGCGGCCGGACGTCCCGATGAAGAGGACAAAAAAGTACATAGAGGAATTCATACAGAAATGCAGCGCTAAATTGGAAGACTTTGATCCAGACAATAATGAAAAATTGTTATTGCCGGGGAACAGACCATATAGGGCTCACATGAAGCCGTCTATGGCTCCGGAAGCCGATAAGAACTGTACCAAATGCAGAACCTGCGTCAAAGTTTGTCCTGTGCATGCGATTAACAGTGAAACGCCGAGAAAGACTGATAAAAAAGAAGTGCATTATGTGTACCGCTTGTATCGCAAGCTGTACAGCAAAAAGCACGGTCTTTTGGCGGGCCGAAATACGCTGTCGCATCAAAAAACTTTTGCCAGCGCTTGCAGCAAGCGTAAGAGCCGGAACTATTCGTATGACATATATTCTAAAAAAGATTGACCAGCAAGGAGGAAGACAGATGAATAAGTATTTAGATATTGCACTTGAAGTGCAAGAGGCGCTTGAGAATAGGAGGCCAGTCGTCGCCCTTGAGTCGACGATTATCTCTCACGGCATGCCTTATCCGCAAAACGTAGAGACGGCTATTCATGTAGAGCAGGTTATCAGAGACTATGGTGCAGTTCCGGCTACAGTCGCTATTATCGGAGGCAGGCTGAAATGCGGGCTGACAAGAGAGGAAATCGAGTATTTGGGAAAAAAGGGGACAGACATTGTCAAGTGCTCCAGGCGTGATATCCCAGTAGCTATTTCTAAAAAATTGGATGGAGCGACAACAGTAGCAACCACGATGATAATTGCAAATATGGCAGGTGTAAAAATCTTCGCAACAGGTGGAATAGGCGGCGTTCACAGAGGAGCAGAGCAGACTATGGACATTTCAGCTGACCTGGAGGAACTGGGCCAGACTCCAATTATGGTAGTTTGTGCAGGCGCCAAGGCAATACTTGACTTAGGCTTGACATTGGAATATCTGGAGACAAAAGGGGTTCCTGTTATCGGTTATGGTACTGAGGAAGCCCGGCCTTCTACACGAGAAGAAGCGGTTTTCGCGTAGATTACCAATTGGATACACCAAAGGAACTTGCAGAGGCTTTTGCAGCACAGCGCGGCAGTGGTTTGCATACAGGTATGCTGGTTGCAAACCCAATTCCAGAGGAATATTCCATGGACGGCGAGGCAATAAACGGAGCCATCAACGAAGCTATCAAAGAGGCTGCTGAAAAAGGAATTCATGGCAAAGAAACGACGCCGTTTCTGCTGGCAAAAGTGAAAGACATTACTGGAGGCGACAGCCTTGAAGCCAATATTCAGCTGGTATATAACAATGCCAAAATTGCGGCACAGACAGCGGTTGAACTTTGTAATTTGTAAATCTGTAAAAGAACAGGAGTAGAAGTATGAGATTAATATCGTGGAATGTGAATGGATTGAGGGCATGTCTTGGAAAAGGCTTTATAGAATCTATGCGGGAATTGGAGCCAGACTTTATCTGTATTCAGGAGACGAAGATGCAGGAAGGACAAGCTGAGGTTGATTTACCGGAATATGAAGAATTCTTCTGTAGCGCAGAGAAAAAGGGGTACTCTGGAACGGCGATTTTTTTGCGAAAGAAAAACCATTGGCGATACAAAAAAAAACTTTGGGGATCATCAAGATGAGGGCAGAGCCATAATTTTAGAATATGAGAAGTTTTATCTGATAACTGTCTATGTGCCCAACGCGCAGGATCAGTTGAAACGTATTGATTACAGAATGAAATGGGAAGAGGACTTTCTAGCCTTTATTAAAGAGCTGGATGACAAAAAAACCTGTCATTATCTGCGGAGATATGAATGTAGCAAAAGAAGAAATTGATTTGAAGAATCCAAAGACAAATCGAAATAACGCTGGATTTTCTGATCAGGAACGCGATAAGATGAGAAAATTGCTGGATGCAGGTTTTGTAGATACTTTTCGATATCTGTATCCAGATGCTACCGGGATTTACAGCTGGTGGTCTTATCGATTCAATGCCCGCAAGAATAATGCAGGGGTGGCGTATCGACTATTTTATCGTCAGCGAACGTCTGAAAGACAGGATTGTAGATGCCAAAATTCATACGGATATTATGGGCAGCGACCATTGCCCGGTGGAACTGGAAATAAATTTATAATAGAAAAACGATAAAAAGATGGCAAGGGAATGCCATCTTTTTTCTTGAAAGACATTGACAAATTAAATAACGCAATGTAATATATTTACAGTAAAATAATTACAGATAACAAATAGAGTTTGTCGAAAGGAAACCTATGAGCAATCAAACTACGAATATCCAATATCCTCTGAACAATGATTTGATGTTTGGCTTAGTCATGCAGAATCAGGTTTTATGCAAAGATCTACTGGAACGTATCCTTCCAGGAAGGAAGATTCAAGAATTGAAAGTTTGTGACGCTTCTAATACAAACCTGCAGAAGACAATTATCACTGGCATTATATCTAAGTGCGTTCGCCTGGACGTACTATTTACCGATAATCCAGATTGGTACAATTTAGAGATGCAGAATGTCTCCTGACCCATATCTCCCTATGCGTGGCCGTTACTATGGGGCAGCTATGGATATTGATCAGATTAATAAAGGTAGTCACTATTATCAATTAAAGAACAATTATGTTATTTTTATCTGTACCTTTGATTACTACAATCGTGGCCAGGCAATCTATCATTTCCAAAACTATGACTGCAAAAACAACTTGCCATACGGAGACAATTCCCGTAAAAATAGTAAATACAAGGAGTCCTAAAGAAAACACGCCGCCTGAATTAGTCCCATTTTTGACTATGTGAACAATATGAAAGTGCCGGAGGACGACACATTCATTAAGGCTTTACATAAACAGGTGGAGAAGTATAACACTTCAGACTGGAGGCGCAGGTTGATGACATTGGAAGAAAAGATGAGAATAGAAAAAAGATATGGCTTTTGCAGAAGGTGAAGCGAAAGGTGAAGAAAAGGCGAAATTGGAGGATGCAAAAAAAAAGATGAAGGCCGAGGGCATTGACATTGAAATCATCTGCCGAATTACAGGTCTTTCTGCAGAGAAGATTGGAAAACTATAAGGGTCAATATAATCACTTACATGGTCAGAAAAAATCTGTTACAGTAGAAATACAACGAGTATTCTTATAGGATGTAAGTCCAGTTGTAAGAATTGCTCGTTGTTTTTTTATTGAAATATAAAAAGAAAAAAAATGCAGAATGCTTTTAGCGGAAGCAGCTTGCCAGAAATGGATTGACTACAGAAAAAGAAATAAGACTGTTTGCATGATTGAAATAGAATCAACTGATTGTGAACAGTCTTTTCTAATTTTTAAATTATGCAAGTCGTATCAAAGCCAACAGATTCTGCAGTTCCTTTGTCAAGGATACTAGGTCACAAAAATGTGCCTTCTTTACAAAGACCTGATGAGGCTGTATAGTACTACTATATACATGAAGGAGGTAAATTATGGATGCAAGAGATTGTTTTAAGGTATTGAGAGAAATCAAGGATGTTAGCTTTGCAACGGTTGACCGACATGGACATCCGCAAGTGCGAATCATAGATATCATGCTGGCAGAAGGGGAGAAATTGTATTTCCTGACAGCTAGGGGGAAAGACTTTTATCAGGAATTGACGGAGCACGCTCAAATAGCTGTCTGTGCGATGACAAAAGATTACGAGATGATTCGTCTCAATGGGGATATCATAAAAATGAAAGAACAAAAAAATTGGATTGACAAGATTTGAGTATAACCCGGTCATGAATGATGTATATCCTGGTGACAGCAGGTATGTTCTGGAACCTTTTTGTATTGATAAAGGAACTGTGGAATACTTTAATCTGGGATGTACGCCGATACATAGGGAAAGCTTTCCGTTTGGCAGTGCAAGGCAGGAGAAAAAAGGCTTCTGCATTACAGACGCCTGCATTGGCTGCGGAAAGTGTACAGAGAATTGCCCTCAAAAAATGTATTTGCTCAGGTGAGCCTTATAGAATACAACAAGAAAAATTGTCTTCACTGCGGATTGTGTATGGAGACGTGCCCGGCAGGTGCAGTCGAAAAGAAAGGACGTTAACATATGATAAACGATATATTTTCATTATTGATTGAAAAGAGGACTTTTTTTCTGTCCTTACTGACAGAGCACTTGTTCATCTCCCTGGTATCTATCCTGATCGCCCTTGCTGCCGGTCTTGTTTTGGGTGTCTTTATCAGCGAATACCAAAAGTTCTAAATACGTGTTGGGGGTTTGTCAACTTTATCTATACGATTCCTTCCATATCGCTGCTGGGCTTTTTAATTCCGTTTTCAGGAATTGGAAATACGACGGCAATTATCGCCCTGACAATCTACGCTTTGCTGCCCATGGTCAGGAATACTCATACAGGAATGACCAACATTGACGAACAGATTATCGAGGCTGCGAAAGGAATGGGCAGCACCCAGAGTCAGATTCTGTTTAAGATCAAGCTGCCTCTCGCGATGCCGGTCATCATGTCTGGACTGCGAAATATGGCGACCATGACTATCGCTTTGGCCGGTATTGCTTCTTTCATTGGCGCCGGCGGCTTAGGGGTAGCAATTTATAGAGGAATTACGACGAACAACGCCGCTATGACCATCGCTGGCAGTCTCCTGATTGCCCTATTGGCAGTTGTCGTCGATCTTTTGCTGGGAATCGTCGAGAAGCTGACAAAGAGGAAATCAGAGAAAAAGGCATAGAAAAGGGTTTGCTGCAATGGTCGCGGTTCTGGCCTGCGTGGCCTTGATTGGCAGTAATGTATTAGGCGGCGCGGGCGACAAGACTATACAGATTGCAACAAAACCTATGACAGAGCAGTACATCCTTGGAGAAATGCTGAAAAAGAACTCGTAGAGCAGGATACGGATTTAAAAGTGGTTTTGACCCAGGGAGTGGGAGGCGGTACGTCCAACATAGAGCCGGCTATTGAAAAAGGCGACTTTGACCTGTACCCCGAATATACGGGTACAGGTTGGAATATGGTGCTGAAAAACGAAAGCCTGTATGATGAAAGCATGTTTGACAGCTTAAAGGAATCTTACGAAAAAATGTCCGCTTAACTTGGTGCGGGATGTACGGTTTTAATAATACCTACGGCCTGGCAGTGAGAAAAGAAATCGCAGACAAGTATCATCTGAAGACCTATTCCGATTTAGCAAAAGTATCAATCTATTGACATTTGGCGCAGAGTACGATTTCTATGAAAGGGAGGATGGTTATGACGCCCTGTGCGATGCTTATGATTTTCGCTTCCAGAAAACATCAGACATGGATATCGGTCTCAAATACAAAGCCATCAACCAGGGAAAAAGTAGATGTGATGACGATCTTCACCACCGACGGCCAATTGAGCGTCTCAGATATTGCAGTACTCATCGACGATAAGCAATTTTACCCATCATATATGTGTGGTAATGTGGTGCGCATGGATACACTGGAAAAGCATCCAGAGCTGAAAGAGGTCCTCAAGGGCCTAGAGGGAATTTTAGACGATAAAACGATGGCAGATCTGAATTATCAGGTAGAGGGCAAAGGAAAAGAACCAAAAGACGTTGCTCATGAGTTTTTGAAGGCCAAAGGTTTTGTCAGATAGGGGGATAGAATGAATACAGTAATCGAATTTAAAGATATTAAAAAAGGCCTACGGCCAACAGACAATCGTGGAGCATTTCAACTTGACTATTGAAAGGGGGGCAGTTTGTGACGATTATCGGCAGCTCTGGCTGCGGCAAGACGACTATCCTAAAAATGATTAACGGTTTGATTGCGCCAGATGAAGGCACGGTATATGTAGAAGGAAAGGACATTAAAACGAAGATCTGATTGCCCTTCGCAGAAATATTGGTTATTCCATTCAGGGCAGCGTTCTGTTTCCTCACATGACGGTGGAAAAAAAACATCGCTTATGTACCTGAGCTGCTAAACAAAGACGATAAGGCCAGAACCAGAGCAGCAGTGGAGAAGTGGATGAAGATCGTCGGCCTTGACCCGCAGATGCTGAAACGTTTTCCAGACGAGTTATCTGGCGGACAGCAGCAGAGAGTGGGTATTGCCCGCAGCCTTGCGGCATCGCCGGACATTCTCCTGATGGACGAACCTTTCGGCGCAGTAGACGAAATTACTCGCGTGCAGTTGCAGGGAAGAATTGCGGAAGATTTATGAACAGACTGGTATCACAATTCTGTTTGTCACTCACGATATCTCAGAGGCTTTGAAGCTGGGAACGAAAGTGCTGGTCATGGACAAAGGTCAGATTCAGCAATTTGCTGAACCGACGGCGCTGCTGCGTTATCCTGCCACAGACTTTGTCAGACAATTGGTTGCTAAAGAGCGGCGTACCTGCGGTTTACCAGAGGAGAAGCTTTTGACTTGTGAGTATTGCGGGGTGATGAACCATGAACATTGAGTCAGACTTGGAGTATCTGATCAAGCGCCTAGATCCAGAGATCGAGATACCGACTGACTTGACGCAGCGTTGGCGGCTGTACCGCTCTTTGGTCAACGTGAAAAAATGCCAGGGGAAATGCCGCCTGATTACATGAAAAAAGAAAACCAGCTTCTGCAGACTATTGCAGAGAATAAAGGTCTCGTTGATTTTCACGATTTAAAGGAGAAGGAGCATGGGATCTATCTCTGGCAGGGGGGATATTACAGCTTTAAAAATCGACGCCATCGTCAATGCAGCCAACAGTCAAATGCTGGGATGTTTTGTCCCTGTCACGGATGTATCGACAACGCCATTCATACCTTTGCAGGTGTTGGGCTCAGAAACGCATGTGCAGGAATCATGAGACGGCAGGGGCATCTGGAGCAAACCGGCAGTGCAAAGATTACATCGGGCTATAATTTGCCTGCGAGATATGTGATTCATACGGTGGGGCCGATTATAGCCGATGCGGTTCAAGAAAAGGACCGACGCGCTGCTGCGCGCCTGCTATCTGTCTTCCATGGCTTTGGCGGAGCAGTACGAACTGGAGTCTGTGGCCTTCTGCTGTATCTCTACTGGCGAATTTCACTTTCCTAATCATCTGGCAGCGGAGATTGCTGTGGAGACGGTGAGGGAGTATCAGAAGAGTGGTAATCTGAAGGTCGTGTTTAATGTGTTCAAAGATCTGGATCGACAGATTTATGAGGGACTATTGGGTGAGAGACAATGAGGAAATTAGGGAATCAAGAAAATGAAGTTAGCCGTCTGCAGGAACAGCTATCTGCAGCGGAGGTTGTCATCGTTGGCGCCGGAGCAGGTTTGTCAGCCTCTGCAGGCTTTGATTATACGGGAGAGAGATTTAGCAGATATTTTCATGACTTCGGAGATAAGTACGGCTTTGCCGATATGTATTCCGGTGGATTTTATCCATATCAAACGCTGGAAGAATATTGGGCTTATTGGAGCCGTTATATCTGGATCAACCGCTATCAAAATCCGCCGAAGCCGGTCTACAATGCGCTCTCGGAGTTGATGCAGGAAAAAAAGTATTTTGTATTGACCACCAATGTGGATCACCAGTTTCAGAGGGCGGGGGTTGATAAAGAGCGGCTCTTCTACACCCAGGGGGACTACGGCCTCTGGCAGTGCAGCAAGCCCTGCCATAATCTGACCTACGATAATGAAGAGCAGGTACGGAAGATGATAGAAGCGCAAGGTTTTGTCATAGATGGAAAGGGTCAGTTGACGCTGCCTCAGGGTGTCCGTCCCGCCATGTCCATTCCAACGGAACTGGTGCCATACTGCCCGCGGTGCGGTAAACCTTTGACTATGAACCTGCGAGCAGACGATACGTTTGTAGAAGATGCGGGCTGGCAGACAGCATCAGAGCGTTATACAGCGTTTTTGCGCGAGGCGCAGCACCAACGGACGCTGTTTCTGAGCTGGGCACAGGGTACAATACGCCGGCCATTATCAAGTACAGCTTTTGGCGGATGGTCAGCAGGCGCCCGAAGGCGTTTTATGCTTGTATAAACTTAGGGGAGGCTTATGCGCCGGCGGAGCTGGGTGCAAAGGCAGTTTGCATTAATGGAGACGTTGGGGAAGTGTTAAAGGCGCTAGCTGACGGTGAACACGTTTAAAGAAGATAGAATTTCTTGTTTTTTTATTTTTTTAATTATTTTTAATATTTAGGAATCTGATTGACCCACATGCCTTTTAGAAGTATATTTAAAATATAAGGATTCGTAGAGTAATTAGGAAAAAGAAAAAGCAAGGAGAGAAATCATGAACAAGACATCTGCTAACGTATCTGCTGTGTGCAGCTTTTGATTTTTGGTCTCTTCGGATGTAACAAAGAGAAGCTTTCAGCAGAAGCGCCCAAAAAGCCCGCAGTCAAATGGGAAGTGCCTATGAATGAAGAGGACTTGCCAGATGTACCGGTCTTTGATATGGAGGAGGAAGGCTGCCATATCACAGAGGCTGTTTTGATGGAAGATGGAGTGATAACGGCGTTGACAGAAAAAGAGTTCCTGCAGACCGTTACGAGAGAAACGGAGAAAGAGCAGACTGGCGAGTTTGAAGGCGGTGACTTTGTGCCGATGGGTCTGACAGAGCAGTTTGCAAAAAGTCTATGCCGGGAGAATTACGGCGCTCTTTGAGCGTGCGTCTCTGATCGGCATCAGTGGCAGCATGGATTTTACACGGAGGCTGACTGCGCACGGGGAGCTGTCAGAAAAGGAAATTGACCAGTCAGATGTGGATGCGGCGGTCGAGCAGGCATATGGACTGCAGAAAAAAAAAGGGGACATCCTACGCTGGTGAAGGCCTTGTGCCGTCTGAAGACTACAAATATGGAGCGATTCTGTTTATCCCGAAGGTCTCAGTTGTTACAGGCGAGTATCAGGGAGAGCTTTTTGACCTACCATTATCCTTGCGTCAATGATGCCGGATTTCTGGATGGGATTTATCTGATGATTCAGAGCGATTAGGCAGAAGCTATACCGCCTCTCACCTGACCTGACGATTGATCCTGCGGAAAATTGATATGGTTTTGAGATATCTATACTCTTCACATATAATAATTTAAACAAAGCAAAGACTGCACATTATACATATGAAAGGAAACGAAAGCCATGAGTAAAAAGTTTTAGTGATCTCCACTAGCCCGAGGAAGGGCGGCAACTCCGACGCTTTAGCAGAGGAATTTGTAAAAAGGTGCAAAAAGAAGCGGGGAACGAAGTTGTGAAAATCTGTCTCTACGACAAAACGATTGGATTTTGCAAGGGATGCTTTGCCTGCCAGGAGACAAAGAGGTGCATCATCCACGACGACGCTGATATGATTGCCCAGAAGATGAAGGATGTCGATGTCATCGCTTTTGCCACACCAATCTACTATTTTGAAATGTGCGGGCAGATGAAGACCATGCTTGACCGGGCAAACCCGCTGTACAGTGCGGATTATCAGTTTCGGAATGTGTATATGCTGACTGCTGCGGCGGAAGAGGGAGCTGACACGCCAGAGTATGCGGTGCACGGGTTAGAAGGCTGGATCAGATGCTTCCCGAAAGCCCGCTTGGCGGGAAGCGTATTTGCCGGCGGCGTCGATGCCATCGGCGACATCAAGGACAATCCAGCGCTGCAGGAAGCCTTTGAAATGGGGAAAACAATACAATAAAGATGATGCAAATAATTTACATTAAAGCATTAATTTCTTGGATGAAACGCGATATTATTCTGCCATAATTATCCATATTTTTGAAGAGGAAATATTATGGGAGAACGAGAGCCATTGCATAACCACCAGGATTCTGTGTTCCGTATGCTTTTTTCTGATAGGGAATCCGTCATAGAACTGTTCAATGCACTGGAGGATACCGACTACGGTGCAGATAAATGCGCATGAACCAAGTAATCCGCCATAAATTCTTGTTTTTGGTCAGTTTAGGCACTTTTTGAAAAAAATGTAAGCTGTTTTTGGATATTATACCATAAAGTGTAAAAAGTGCGAATGGACAAGAAAAACTATATAGTGGGAACCTTTTGTGTTAAAACATGTTTTTAAGCTTTATTCAGTCAAATTTGAGCTATTTTGTTCCCGGAAGAGACTGCTGAAAGCTGAAATTTGCCATAAATGCACCTAAATTTGCTCGTTTCAGGCACTTTTGCCTGATTTAAAGCAAGGGTCGTATTTTTTTACTTCATGCGTTTGCCGTGAACTGGGCCTGGCAGAAGACCAGATTCAAGATAAATTGATAGAAAAAATAGCAGCTCAGTCGAGAAGCTGCAAGAGAATACGTCAGCGAGTAAGAACACAGCCGCCGGAAATGATTTTAAAAAGAAGCGGCTTTCTTCGAATCCCAGATTCCACCTCTTGTATTTTTGTCGTACTATTGTAGCATGATAATAGACGAAAATAAATGAGGTGCAGGATGAACATTAAGGATTTAAAGTGCTTTGAGGCGGTATATGAGCAGAAGAGCATCAACAAGGCTGCCAAGCAGCGTTGTATATCACGCCCCAGGGCCTTGGCAGCAACATCAGGTCCCTGGAGAATGAGCTGGGCACGGTTTTGTTTTGAACGGGCAAAACAGGGCGTGACGCCGACAGAAAGCGCGCAGCTTCTATATAAACGGGCAGGTCTTCTGATTGAAGAATTTGAACAGATCAGAAACGAAGTGCAGCAGCTTTCCCATAGAGAAGATGTGCTGCGGATCGGTTGCGCCTGTGGGGTGTTCAATGTCATTCCCTTTAAGCTGATACAGGATTTTATTGAGGAAAATACGCCGGTGAAAGTGGAGTGGTGTGAGTATGCGAATTCAGAGGTGAAGGCGATGATCGACGCATCTGAAATCGAGTACGGTTTTCGTCGTTGGCGGTTGGGACAACGAAGACAACATGGTCAGAAAACTGGCAGAAAACGACGTATACCTCCTTGCCTACGAAGGACATCCTCTATATGAGAAGGAGAAAGTAAACATCGACATGCTGGAAGGCGAGCCGCTGATCACTTTGAATGAACATTTCAATTTGTACCATGATTTTAAGAAAACCTGCCAGGTACGGGGTTTTGAGCCAACTATTATTGCAAAGACGGCAGATGCCAACTTCCAGCATAAGCTGTGCAGACAGGGGTACGGCCTGGCTGTCGTGACTGCTTTTTCTCTGGAAGACGTGCAGATGAATGGCATTCGTGCAATACCCTTTGAAGAGGAACTGAAATGGGAAGTTTACGGCGTCTATCGAAAGGCCATCGGCTCCTACAGGCTGATTCAGAAGTTTGAAGAGTTCATAAAAAAGGACTTCTTAATGGAGTGCTGCTCAGACAAAAACGGCAACTAACCAAAGCGTGGGCGTTTTGGCAGGGATTTTCTTAACGCTAGCTCTGCTAATCGCCGTGATAGGGGCACTATGCACTTAAAAATCGGCATATTTTTTGACAGTACCAATCAAAAAACGTATGGTAATGCTTTTTAACAGAAAAAAAAATCGGCGCGTTTGTTCAGGGCAAGGAGATTTCCGGCTAGAAATCACACGAATGCGCCGATTTTGCTGTATGTGTTTGTTTGCCATGCGCATAAAGAGGCTGTCTTGCGAAAATATGCCGATTTTTAATCTATTTTAATTTGGGCATGCGTATCGGGAGGAACTGACGGAAAATAGAATCTTTGTGCGAATACAATAAACGGAACATCATAGAAAAAAAATCTTCTTCTACGTAACAGATGATTCTTGATAACGCTCCCACAAAGGCAGGGCATATACTATTACTAGAATATGAACTGGGAGGTTAACATGAAGTACAAGAACTTGTTCACACCGATCAAAATCGGTTCGGCGGAAATTAAAAATCGATTCGCTATGGCGCCTATGGGTCCACTGGGGCTTTCTGACGCGCAGGGAGGCTTCAACCAGAGAGGGATCGATTATTATACAGAAAGAGCAAAGGGTGGCACTGGACTGATTATTACCGGGGTCACTTTTTCTGATTGCGAAGTGGAACAGCAGAGCATGCCCAATTGTCCCAACTCGACCTTCAATCCCGTACACTTTATCAGAACCAGCAAAGAGATGACGGAGCGGGTACATGCATACGGCAGCAAAATCTTTCTCATGATGTCCGGAGGGTTCGGCAGAGTGACGATTCCTACAAACCTGGGAGAATTTCCGCCAGTCGCACCGTCCCCCATTCCGCACAGATGGCTGGACAAGACCTGCCGCCCCCTGACAAAGAGAGGAGATTCACAGCATCGTGAAGTCCTTCGGCGACGGAGCGTACAACGCCAAGCGGGGCGGATTTGACGGCGTGGCCATCCACGCGGTTCACGAAGGCTATCTCTTAGACCAGTTTGCGATTTCAATGTTCAATCAAAGGGACGATGAGTACGGCGGCAGTTTGGAAAACCGCCTGCGCTTTGCCAGAGAAGTGGTAGAGGAAATTAAGAGGCGCTGCGGAGACGATTTTCCTGTTGCGCTCAGATTCAGCGTCAAAAGTATGATTAAAGACTGGCGCGACGGTGCACTGCCAGGTGAAGAGTTTGAAGAGAAAGGCCGGGATATAGAAGAGGGGCTGGAAGCGGCCAGGCTGCTGGTAGAATACGGCTATGATGCGCTGGATACCGACGTTGGAACCTACGATGCATGGTGGTGGAACCATCCGCCTATGTATCAGGAAAAAAAGGCCTCTACCGGCCATACTGCAAGATGGTAAAAGATGTAGTGGACGTGCCGGTGCTCTGTGCAGGCCGTATGGACGATCCGCAAATGGCTTCAGCATCTCTGGAAAATGGGGAATGTGACGTCATCAGTCTGGGCAGACCGCTATTAGCCGATCCAGACTATGTCAACAAGCTGCGGTCAGGCAGGCTGGAAGATGTCAGACCTTGCATCTCCTGCCATGAGGGCTGTATGGGCAGAATCCAGGAGTATTCCATGATTAACTGTGCGGTGAATCCGCAGGCTGCCAGAGAGCGGGTGACGGCCTATGAACCGATCTGCAAGAGCAAAAAGGTCATGGTCGTCGGTGGTGGTGTTGCAGGCTGCGAAGCGGCCAGAGTATTGGCTATTCGTGGACACAGACCTGAGCTCTTCGAGAAGAGCCAGCAGTTGGGCGGCAATCTGATTCCCGGCGGAGCGCCTGATTTTAAGGAGGATGACATTGCCCTTGCCAAGTGGTACGAAAGACAGCTTTCAAAACTGGAGGTTCCTGTTCATTATGGCTGCAAGCTCAGCCGAGAAGACGTGCTGGCAGCAGATTTTGAAACGGTCATCATCGCTACGGGATCGTCACCGAAGGTTTTCTCTTTAGGGAGAAGATGCGCACGTATACACAGCGGCAGATGTACTGAACAAAGAAAAGGATTGTGGTGAAACGGCGGTGGTCATCGGCGGCGGCCTGGTGGGCTGCGAAACAGCACTCTGGCTCAGCCAGCAAGGGAAGAAGGTTACCATCGTCGAAGCTTTAGATAAAGCCTGCTGGCCGTCAACGGACCGCTGTGCCACGCTAATAAAGACATGCTGGAGAAATTGGTGCCATATCGTGGAGTAGAAGTGATAACCTCTGCAAGGGTTACAGACTATCAAAATGGGATTTTAACGGCAGAAAGCGCCGGTGAAACAAAGAAAATCCCAGCGGACAGTGTAATCCTGGCGGTAGGGTACAAAGAAGAAAAAATGCGCTGTATCACGAGTTGGAGTTTGATGTTCCGGAGATTTATTTGCTGGGGGATGCAAAGAAAGTGTCCAACATTATGTACGGCATCTGGGATGCATTTGAAGTAGCAAATCATATATAATAAAAAAAGCTGCATTTGGGAGCACGTTCTCCTGATGCAGCTTCCTCTTTATTTGATATATAATCCGCCGACTTTCATGTCCTTGTCCAAAGATATGGTAAAGGTGGCGGCTTCGTTTTCGTATTGGCATTTGACGATGCATACTGCATATTCTACACCAAGTGATTTAGAAGAGGACAATGATACAGATTTGAACCTGACAAATCCGCCCAGGCCTTCGAAGATGGACGTAAACGTATTCTCTAGCTTCTTTTGGCTCATGGATTCCTTCATCACGTCACTAAACTGGTCGTAACAGAACGCATAATCCTTAGCATTTAACTGATCGATAAATCCCTCTGATGTTTTAATAACCTGATCTCTGTCAAATCCCGATGGCAATTCATTTGCCGCGCAGCTGGCGCAGATCCCCAGAAGGAGAGCCATAGCGGCCGGTACCACGATATATCTCTTTTTCATATTTCTCACCCTTTCTGTCTTGCCATCATTATACCTTTAATTTATAATGTTATCAAGTTTAGAAAAGGGGAAAGATGAGAATTAATAAAACTATGATAAAGATTTTAACCGTGTTTTTCTGTGCTGTTGGCACTGGCGCTCTTTGTCTGCTGGAACAACAAGTCTCTAGTTGTGACAAAGTATCAATACCGAAGCAAGCAGGTGCCGGAACAATTTGAGGGATTTCGTATCACACAGATTTCTGATTTGCAAAGTGAGTACTTTGGCCAGCATCAGAAAAAAAACTTCTGGACAAAACGGCGGAGACGAAGCCGGATATCATTGTCTTTACAGGGGATCTGCTTGATCGAAATCATACCAGCTACGAAGCCAGTCTGGAAGCAATCAGCGGGTTAGTCGAAATTGCACCGGTTTATTATGTGAACGGAAACCACGAATTAGCCCTGCCAGAGCAAAGAATGAAGGCATTTTATGATGAACTGCGGCAGATGGGTGTCAACGTTCTCTTTGATGAGACGACGGCCGTGCAAAAGAAGCAAACAGCAGATTCATCTGATTGGCATTTCGGAATATACCCTTTTATGCGAGCAAGACGTCAATAGGGAGAACGGCGACTGCTTACGATCCATCGGTAATTACCGATATGGTTGATCGACTGACAGAGGGCATTGGAACGGATGAATTGACCATCATGCTGACCCACGAACCTCAATTCCTCGATGCTTATGCCGATGATAAGGTGGATTTGGTTTTGCCGGTCATGCCCACGGCGGCCAGATCAGACTGCCTTTTACAGAAGGACTGTTTGCACCTGGACAGGGTACACTGCCAAAGCTGACCAGCGGTATGCATAAAAAAGAGGGTACGACCATGGTCATCAGCAGAGGCCTGGGTAACAGTGTGTTCCCTTTTTCGCTTTTTGAACAGACCGGAAATCGTTGTCGTGGATCTGAATCGCGGATCGTGAGGTAAGGAGGGTGTTTCGAATGATGAAAAGAAAATCGTCAATTTTGGACCGAGCCAGAACTGTTTTGAAAACGACTGGCACACTGGGAGCGGCATCTGCCGGACAGTTTGTCGATCATTTCTGTGATGATGCAGAAAGAAAAAGCCTATGAGCAGGCAGACGAAAAAAAGCAGAGATTGAAAGCTGCAGTCAGAAATCAGAGGATCATAAAGAGGAGGATAATGAAAAATGAAGTATTTATGGACGACAATGCATGTAAAGAATTTGGAAGAATCGATCGCTTTTATGAAGAAGTTGTTGGACTTAAGCTGGAACACCGATTTCCAGCAGGACCGGGCACGGAAATTGCCTTTATGAAGTCTGAGGGTACTGAAACGAAGGTGGAACTGCTATGCCGCGCTGATTTTGACGGACGCAGAGAGGATGCCGCCCTATCCCTGGGCTTTGAAACGAAGGATTTAGACGGAAAAATGGCAGAGCTAAAGGCAAAGGGGTATGCAGTCAGCGATGTCATCAGCCCTAACCCAAAGAGCCGTTTTTTTTTTCGTAAAGGACCCCAATGGCATCGATATTCAGTTTGTAGAAGAGTAAAGGAATACGTAAATCGGGAAAACTCATCCCGAAAACAGGAAAATAGAAGAGCTGGCATAACTCTGCAATCTTCATAAATTTGGAAATTTCAGTAATCTTGAAGGCTTTCTTTTTCATAGTTTTGGAATGGCATGTAATTTGCTAATTTAATTAGGAAAAAGCTTTAGGTCAATAACCTATGAAAACTAGAAGAGAAAGGACGAAAAAGAAACATGAAAAACCAAAACAGCATGAGGAAGAGATTTGCCAGCTTATTTTTAATTCTGGCAGTGACCGTTACCATGTGCCTCGGCATGCCTGGCATCAGCTTTGCAGGAGACCAACTAAACCCTGTTGATATGAAGATCATTGTGGACGCAAAAGATCCTGTAACGGTCAAGGCGTATAATGCATCTTATACCTACAACACCTATGTGTCTATGAGAGACATGGCCAAAGCGCTCAGCGGGACGGCGAAAGGATTTGCAATGACCTTTGATGAAGAAAGCGAAACGATGGTTATTGAAACAGGCGAGGTATATACGCCTGTTGGAGGCGAAAAATGAGCCGGGAGATGGACAAGTGGGAAACGTTTCTTTTCAGATGGCCAAGATGACCATTGACGGGAAGTCCGTTAAGTATTATGGCTATAAGGCTGGAACCGACAATGATTTTTACATCAAAAATCGTGGACTTTTCATTGGCTTTGGATATTGACGCCGATTATTCGGCAAAGAATACTTTGAAGATTAATACGGCGAATGGTTTTGTCGTTGACATCGACCAGCTTGATCAAGACGGATATTTCAGCTTTTTACACGGTACCGTTCTAGGCAATGGAGACACGGGGAAAATTCTTTTATTCTAGCAAAAAGGACAGCAAAGCGGCGATTGCCAGTACGACGAAGCTGATGACTTATCTGCTGGTAATGGAAGCGATAGATGCAGGAAAAATCTCCATGGATGACATCGTCGTGCTGTCAAAAGCTGTAGAAGAAGAATCATATTCTGAAGACTATGTTATCCACATGCATGAAGGACAGAAGGCGACGATGACAGATCTTTTGGAGGCGATGCTGGTACCATCCAGCAACGAGGCGGCTCTCGCCTTGGCAGAACATGTGGCAGGATCTGAAGCAGCATTCGTTAAAATGATGAACGCAAGGGCAAAGAAAATGGGATTAACGACCGCTGTCTTTTTATAATCCACATGGTTTGCCAAATTACACCGCAAGTGCAGTGACGTCAAAGCGTCAGAACAGTATGAGCGCGATGGATTTATTTACGTTAGCCAGCTACGTTGTCAAAAAATATCCCAAGATCACAGATATCACTTCAAAGAAGTCCATAGACCTGAAGTCTCTGGACTTCCAGACCAGCAATACAAAATCCGCTGCTCTACAACATGGAAGGGGTTATCGGATTGAAGACTGGAACCACCAATAGAGCCGGCAGCTGTCTGGTATCAGCGATTCCGCTGAAGGTCGGAAATAAGACGCAGATGATTATTGCAGTAGAATTAGGGGCGGAGACCAGCGCTGAGCGAGGAGAGAAATCAGCGGTGCTGCTGAAGTATGCGCAGAACTACTACGCCTCCTACAATGAAGCAAAGGCCATTACAGTCAAAGCGAGCACATCGGTAAAGAAAGGCTCTGTTACAGTAAAATGGAAAACCACTGGCAATGCTGACGGCTATGAAGTTTACAGATCGCTGAAGAAGGCGACAGGCTACGGTAAAAAAAAAGACAACGACGAAAACGTCGTATGTGAACGCTTCTGTAAAAAAGGGACAGCGATACTATTATAAGGTGAAAGCCTATAAGTTGGTAAATGGCAATAAGATTTATTCAAGCTGGTCGAATGTTGTGACAGCTGTGGCAAAATAATAAGTAAATAAAAGATCCGCAATTTGGCTCGATAGCCTTTCATTGCGGATCTATTTTTTATGTAAAAAATATACAGTAAAATATTGACAAATAATTTGATAGATGGTAATATATGGATATAACGAATAATCAAAACAGAAAGGAGATTTTTACACATGCCAGACAAGAATATCACATTTGAAATCAGGGAATACTTAGGGGTAATTTCACAGCATGACTCCGGCTGGAACAAGGAACTCAATATCATATCTTGGAACGGTCAGTCACCCAAGTACGATTTGAGAGATTGGGACCCGCATCATGAAAAAGAATGAGCAGGGGAATTACACTGCACCCAGGAGAGATGAGAAAGTTAGTAGACCTTTATTTTGCCAGCAACAACAGGAAGACAGTAGAAGAAGGCCAGAATCAGGAACTGAAAAAAACGAGAAAGACAAGCAGAATTTCGAAAAGCTTATGTAGAGAAAAAAGCAGGAAACTACCATAGAAGCGGTTGAAAAAGACGCCTTGGAAGGTGCGTTGCCGCCAGAGGAAGAATCTGCAGAAGACTCCTAGACGCTGCATCGCGCATAGAATCAGAGCCGTCTGCACCTCTGACAGAATACCAAACGGGGAAAACGGCAGGAAACCTCGCTGGCAGAATCTTTTTAATTTGCTTATGAACCAAAATGAAACTGCAGACATATTATATATCAAACCCAATTTAAGTATAGGAGGAATAAATATATGTCATGTTTTAATAGAGGCGGCGGTATGGACGATAGTCTGCTGTTTTTTCTTTTTACTGTTAGTTCTGTTATTCTGTAATTCAGGATTTTTGGGATGCGGCAATAACGACTGCTGTGATCCATGCGAACCTACATGTTGCTAAGGTAAAACAAAGAGGGGTTTTAACCCTCTCTTTGTATTGTCACTGAACAAAAATGAAATCGCCCATATTGCGGCAAGTCCGACTAATGCATAGATAATTCTTGAAACTACGAATAAGTCCGCACCGAAGATGCTGTCGACAAGGTTGTACTTAAAGAAACCAATAAGTCCCCAGTTGAGGCCTCCGATGATCAGGAGGGCCAGGATTAATTTTTTTCATCTAATCACTCCTTTCAACTTGTATTTTAACCAATAATATTTATAATATCCGGTAAATATGGTACAATGTTAAATAGTATCAACAAATTAGCCAAAATTAGGGAGGCATTTATGAAAATACAGTTACGAACCGCACTGCGGGGAAATTTTTGAAGAAATTGAAGTCAATCAAGGAACGACGATTGAAGAAATATATAAACAGTATGAGAAAACTTTGCCGTATACGATTTTAGCGGCGAAAGTAAACAACAAATTTGAAGATCTTACATACGAGCTCTTCGAGGATTGTAATTTAGAATTATTAGATATGCGTACACAAGCTGCGAATTTGATTTATCAGTACAGCTTGTCTTTGATATATTTGAAAGCCGTGTACGACTGTTTGGGAAATGTGAAAGTAGAAATTCAAAACTCCCTCAACAAAGGACTGTATACAGAAATCAAAACCGAAAAACCTGTAACGGCTAGACAGGTCCATGCAATCGAAAAGAGGATGACTGAAATCGTCAAAGAGGATATCC
>VOFF01000916.1_pt1 | contig 30001 bp, 37 predicted proteins | sample 5384061 | NCBI WGS metagenome assembly VOFF01 (sample SAMN12384725, study PRJNA508395) | human gut metagenome | isolation source: healthy gut E | host: Homo sapiens | reverse complement strand
CTGGGAATATTCGCTGAAGCGGCTCTTCATGCGCGCGCTGACCAGCCAGCTCAGAAGCATGGAGCCCAGCAGAATCAACCAGTAAATGGTATAGGAATGCGTTGGGGCGGTTTCCGCCGTCTGTACCGTATAGGAAAGGAGATCGATATTGAATAACTCAATCATTGCAAATTTGACCTTATATCATCAGGCTTTGTTGAATCCAGAGGGCGCCGTGTCAGCCTCCGGGGGGAGTTCCCCGGCTTCTGTCATACGGAAATATGCGGAAAAACGGCGAATTCAATCATCCGTTTTTTGAGAGAGGAGCTTGCCGTCCGGAGAATAATAAAGCTCCACTTTGCGCACGGCGGGGGATTCGGACCGGCAGTCCACCCGGTACTTTAGGACTCCTGTCCGTGATTTTCTTGTTGATGCGGAGAAGATATTTACAAAGTAGATTGATCGAAAAAATCCCATTTCCAGAACAGAGGATAGAATAGAAAATGAAATTATGACGGGAATGGTTATTGTTCCTTTTTAACCAAATCCGGGTACTTGGTGGAAGGACCATATTTATTGTCATCTATTTCGGAATCCTTACAAAGGATAACTAAATTGACAATTCCAAGAATGATGCACATCAATAAAGAGCACACACCAACAGCAGATGATGGCGAGGTGAATATGGCAAGAAATAACATTATTGTACTAATTACCGCCAGCCATACGGCTAAACTGCCGGAATACCCAGCATCATGGTAACGCTTTATTGTAATAGGCAAGGTGTAGAGAGACAATAAATTCTGTCAGGTCAAATGCAGTTTCTATGAAACTATTACATATAATTCTACCTATCATGATAAATGTGAAATAGCGTACCCAGTATTGTTTTCTCTCGTCATACGCCCTCCATACAAAGATGGTTTGAAGAGGGTGCTTTTTTTTTTTTTTGGTAGGCTCAACAAGAGTTACTGTCGGAGAATGAGGCCGGGGGAATTGAGCGCGCGCCTGCGCCGTCTGGGGGGCGGAAGTGCTGGAGATGCCTGTCATACGCATTGCCCCACCCTCCAACAGGAGGGAATTTGCGGAAAGCGTGGTGCATGCCCACACATATGACTGGCTGGTGTTTTCCAGCCCCAACGGGGGTGGAACGCTTCTTCCAGGCGTTTTTTGCCGTGTACAGGGACATCCGGAGCATTGGAGGGGCCAGGATTGCGGCTATCGGCCAGGGACGGAGGCGAAGCTCCGGGAATACGGGCTGGCCGTGGATATCATGCCTAAAAGTTTGTGGCGGAGGGCCTCGTTAAAGCGTTCAGGGACGCACGCGAAGAAATAGGAACCATTGAGCACAGCACATTCCTGTGGGTGCGCGGAGAAGAAGCGCGCCGCGTGATTTACGACGGGTTGAATGCGCTGGGCGCCATTGTGGACGAATGCATCGCCTACAAAACGGAAGCGGAAACGGAGGATGTGGCGGGAGCCCAGGCGGCTTTCCGCGAATGCGGAGCGGACATCGTGACGTTCACCAGTTCCTCCACAGCGGAGAATTTCTTCAAGCTGGGGCTTCCATGGCCGGAAGGATGCAGGGCCGCCAGCATCGGCCCGGTAACCACGGCAACCCTCAAGGAACTGGGGCATACCCCTTCAATTACGGCGAAAACACACGATATCAACGGTCTGGTGGAAGCCATCGTCAAGGCCGCCGGCAAATAGGGAAAACGGCGCGGACGGCGTGAAACGCCGAGCCGGGCAGATGGGAAATACAAGGCGGGGAACGCCGTTTAAAAGCCATTGACGGCTTCCCAGCCGATGACCTTCCCGTCTTCAAACAGGACATTGCAGGAGACGGGCGGGCGGCTGCCCAGAGGCATCGTGACGCCTATCCCGGTGCCTATGCCGGAATCCCTGCCCCGGAATCCTCCTCCGCCCAGGCCCAGGGACCAGCCCGTGCCGCTCCGCGTGTAAATCCACCGTTCCGTATTTTTCCCGTTCATCCTGCCCGCCATTTTCTGTTCGGGTTCCCCCCATGCCAGCAGAACCGCCATGGGAGACATTCCTTTTTCCAGCTCCCCGCGCGCCACTTTGGCCTGATGCTCCTTCGGGAGCTGTTCATAAGCCGGCATATTCTTCGCAATGCGGTCGGACGGTGTAGGGGAGCAGGCTGCCAGCAGCATGAGGCAGGAAGGAAGAAGGACGAAAGAAAAACCAGTTTTCATCATCCCGTAAATAGCACGGCAGCGGATGGCTGGCAAGGTGGCAGAGCGGCTTTTCGGAAAAATGGGGATGAGGGAATCCGTTATTTTGACATAAAAGCGCGCTTTTCCCGTAAATACATAATTGGTTATTGACAAGCATGGGGGGTAGGGGAGTAGGAATTCAGCTCCAAATGCAACGCCCCCTTCCCCGTGCGGGCAGCGTCGCTTTTATTGTTCAGCACTTTTTTCCGAGCCGCCGATATGTCCAAAACGTTAATTATAGCAGAAAAGCCGAGCGTCGCCACTGATTTGGCGAGAGTGCTCGGCAAAGAGCTTGGAAAATTCACCCGGGACAAGTCCGGGGCATTTTACCAGAATGACCGGGCCATCATCACCTCTGCCGTAGGTCGGAAAGTCCCTGCCGTGGAAATTCGACTATCTGCCCGTCATCCCCAGGAAGTTTGACCTGGAACCTATCAAGCAGTCGGAAGACCGTTTGAAAAAGGTTCTTCAGCTTGCCAGGAGCAAGGACGTCACGGAAATCGTCAACGCATGCGATGCCGGGCGTGAAGGGGAACTGATCTTTCACAATCTGGTGCGTTACGGAAAATGGACCAAGCCTACGCGGCGCTTATGGATGCAGTCCATGACGGATGAGGCCATCCTCAACGCATGGCATGGCATGCGCAGCGAAGCTGACATGAAGCCCCTGACGAATGCCGCCGTCTGCCGTTCCGAATCAGACTGGCTGGTGGGGCTGAACAGCACCCGCGCCCCTGACGATCCTGCAATCCCGCGGCGGCTTCAACGTCACCCCCGCCGGGCGCGTGCAGACGCCCACGCTGGCTATTCTGACGCAGAGGGAATTGGAAATCCAGGCGTTTGAACCGGAGCCCTATTCGGAAGTATGGGCCGAATTCGACGTTCAGTCCGGCTCTTACTCCGGCCGCTGGATTGACCGTGACTGGAAGAAAAACGATCATCCCCACTCCCGCGCGGAGCGCATCTGGGATCCGGAACAGGCGGCCGTCATCCGCGACCGCTGCCGTGGAAAAGCCGGCACGGTGACGGAAGAAAAGAAACCGGTCACGACGGTCGCTCCGCTGTTGTATGACCTGACTTCCCTTCAGCGGGAAGCCGCCAACCGCTACGGTTTTTCCGCCAAGCGCACGCTGCAGCTGGCCCAGGAATGCTATGAAAAGCACAAGGTGCTCACTTATCCGCGTACGGACTCCCGCTACCTGCCGGAAGATTATCTGGGCAAGGTTTACGGCATCGTAGGCACGGTGGCGGAGCAGAACCCGGAATTCGCCCCCTTTGCCAGGGACATTTTGGACAACAAGCGCATCAAGCCCAACCGGCGCGTGTTTGATACAAAAAAGGTGAGCGACCACTTTGCCATCATCCCGACCGGGAAGATGGAGAAGCTTACCGGGGACGCGCAGAAACTCTTGGAAATGGTCATGGCCCGTTTCCTGGCCGTCTTCTTCCCCGCTGCCGTGTTTGAAGACACGCGGAGAACCACGCTCATTACCCACCAGGACGGCGTGACGGACGCTTTCCTGACCACGGGCCGGGTGCTTGTGGAGCCGGGCTGGCAGGCCGTTTACGGACGGAAGGCCGGCACTTCCTCCAAGGAGGAGCTGGTGCCCGTCCGCGACGGGGAGCAGGCCGCCTTGCGTGAGATTGAAATCCGCAACGCCATGACCAAGCCGCCCGCCCGGTACAACGAAGCCACGCTGCTGGCTGCCATGGAGGGGGCAGGAAAAAACTGGTGCATGACGAAGAACTGGCTGCCGCCATGAGCGAACGCGGCCTGGGCACTCCCGCCACCCGCGCCTCCATCATTGAAGGGCTGATTTCCCAGGAATACATCGTCCGGGACGGCCGCGAACTTCTGGCGACGCGCCGCGGGATTGAACTGATTGCCCTGCTGGAACGCATCGGCCTGAAAACGCTCACCTCCCCCAGCCTGACCGGGGAATGGGAATACAAGCTCAAGCAGATGGAACAGGCCGCCCTGCCGAGGGATTCCTTCATGGAGGGCATTAAGACCCTGACCGGGGAAATCGTGAAGAGGGTGAAGGATTTCCGGGAAGCCCAGCAGCAGGTGGAACTGCCGGAAATGGAATTGGACTGCCCTTCCTGCCATGCCCACGGCCTGAAAAACACGCTGGACGCCGTTTCCTGCCGTTCCTGCAAGTTCAGCATCCCGCGGGAGGAAGATGAAGCCGCAGGGGTGGAGGAAGCCGTGAAAGTGGCTTCCGTCGCCATTCCGGACATGGGAGAGCATGATGTGATGGAAACGGCCAAGGCTTGGTGGCCCCCTTCCCTGACCCTTGGAAAACATGCCGCCGTTTTCCCGGACTATCTTGGGACGTGAAATCCCGCTGACCAGGTGAAGATTTTGGCGGAAGGAAAATCCGATCTGATGAAGGGGTTCATTTCCGCGTACCAAGCGTCCGTTTGACGCTTATCTGGTCTTCAATGCAAAGACGGGGAAAATAGGTTTTAATTCCCGCCGCGGGAAAGGAAATATCCCGCTAAAAACGCTGCCGGAAAAACGGAAGGCAAGGCGGAGAAGACGGGCCGGACCGCCGCCAAAACTGCCGGGAAAGACTCCAAATCCGGGGGGGCTGCCAAAAAGGGGCGCAAGCAATAACGGCAGCGGAAACATTCCGCCGGGAACGAAGATTGGGAAAAGAGCCGGGAAAAAGCTTCTTCCCGGCTGTTCCCGTATGTTAGCTTGAAAGCGCACCCCTGGATTCCTGACGATGAAATGCCTTTTATTTGCTGTGCTGGCGTGGTGCGGCGCGGTTTGTGCGCCGGCGGAGGAATATGCCTTTCCGGGGGAACGGGAATGGATTTCCAAATTTGGAGATGTGGTGAAGGGCAGTTTCCATTCCTGCACAGGGGCCGGGGCAGTTCTGAAAATAGGGCGAAGGCATGTGGAAATTCCGTTAACCCGTCTGGATGAGGAAGACGCTGCGCTTGCGGCTTCTCTGACGGGAGCGGAGGCGCGCCGGAACCTGAAACTGGCCGCGATGCTTTGGCCTTTCCTGATGAAGGAACTGCAGAAGGTGACGTGGACGCCGGCAGAAAAGAATATCTCGCCCCGGTATCATGAAATGGCCCGGAAGAAGAATGCCGGAGCTTTAACGGGAACCAGAAAAGTGGATGGACTGGTTTGTGCCACATCGCTTTCCATCATTCAGGGGCCTCCGTTCCGTATCCGGGAATACTTCCGTCCGCAGGCGCGTCCGGAAAGCGGCAGGGGGCAGAAGAATTTCGATGTGGTTCTGAGCAGGGAGCCGCTGCGCTTATTATGATATGGATAAGGGTGTTCTTATTCCCTCCAAATGCCTGTCTGAGGAACGGACGGAAATGCGCGCTCCTGTTTCCTCTCTGCTCCCTCCGGCAGAACAGTGGTTTGCGGCGTCATGAAGCTGGACTACGACAACATGCGCGTGGCCGCATTATTCGATGGACGGCGGAAGCTGATGAACGCCCCTGGGCTTGGATATGCCGTGATTCTTTCCCGGCTGGATAAAAAAGGCAGGGGCTTGAAGGAGAAAGGCCGTTACTACCATGTGGCGCTGGCTGCAGACGGCCTGCCCGTGTATTATCATGAGGGCCCGGAAGATGAGGCCGCCATGAACCCGCTGCTTTACGGGAAACTACGCGATTCCGAGAAAAAGGCGGCTCTGGCGGAGGAGAAAAGACGTGAACAGGCATTCCGGGCCAGGCGGGAAGCCCGGCGGCGCCTGGTGGAATCCGCCAGGAAGCGTAATACCTGAAAATAGTTCCTGTCTTTTCGCGACGGGTATCCTTCTTTTCTGGAAAGCGCCCGTGAATGTTCTTCTCAGGAGCGCAGCCCTGGCGTATTTCCGGATTTTCCAGTCTTTCAGAAAGGCTGATTATTTATTCCTGCCGGGGAATTTTTCAGAACTATCCGAAATAATTAAAAAACGCTGTTGTTATCCGTTATCTGAGAGTTCCACGGTGCGGAACAAACCCATCACACGGATTCGGCTGGCTCTTTTTCCAGCGGTTTGTGATCTTCTATCAATCTTTTGATATCTTTTCTTGTTTTTTTATCTCTCGATTTTCCTAGCTTTCTGTAAATATCGGTCATGTCAAAGTAGATTAATTTTTCCTGACCCTGATCATTTCTAATAGAAATAATCTGAATATATTTGCCATCATGCATGGTATATATGTACCCTAGTATGCCATATCCCTCATAGTGTTTCCTGATATATTCCTTCTGAGATTCCCTGATATCGTCTGTTTTCTTGATTCCTGTAAGAATAATAGGATTGATGATTGAATTTTCCCTGTCAATTTTCTGACTGCCGGGAATTACATCCTCCGAACCGGCGGCATTATTAATGCAAAAACAGGGAAAGCAGGCTATCGACAAAAAGGCAATTTTCAGTAATGGTTTCATATCAGTTTATTTATTAATCAGTTTTATTTATTTATGTTGTCATTGCAGCCGACGCAGGTGCAGCCTACTTCGTTGCAGTTGCCGCATTGCAAACCGCATTCTTCTGTCAAACGCAGCCGGGCCATTGCGATGACCTCTATGTTTAAATTTTTTTAATTCGTATTCACATTTTAATTCCTTTGCATTCCCATAATTGCAAATAACAAAGGTCAAAATGCCCAATAACTGCAATATCTTTTTTTTCATCCTAAAATTATGGGACAATTTTGATATATGTAAACATATTTTTTAATATGTTTTATATAATGATTGCTTGATAGATAGTTACAAAAATATCTAACAAAATAATGATTATCCGGGAAAGACCCCGGGGAGGATGAGGCGCTGAATAGGAGTGTCCGGCGTTCCAACGGAGAAACAACGCCTTCGCATCTCGGGAGAAGTTGAAAATGCCCGGATTGGCTTTAATTCCGCCCGAAGGCGTGGATTTTACCGGGGGCATGCCGCCATGCTGCGGCGTTCAGCAAAGGCACAGTTGAGCTGCGGGCCCTTTATATTTATCCGCCATACGGGATAAAATGGGAGATTCTGGTATGCCGAGGGGCCGGGATTCCACTAAAATGCCATGTTTCTGGCGAGCATCCTGTGAAAGCGCTTCATGGTTTTCAAGTTTCCCTGTTGATGTCGAGTCTCCCGCAGTCTTTTTTTTTTCGATCCATCCGGAGAGGATGGGACCGGTGAATCGGATTCAGGTCAAATAACCTGTTCCGGGGTGGTTCAGGAGGCATCAAAAGCTTTCAGCACTATTTCTTATTCCCGGTCCGTGTTCCGGATTTTGATGTTGATGAAGATTGTTCCCGGACGGGTGTTATTTGCCGTCTTTTACGGCCGTGTACATTAGCCGTATCAATGGAGGCGGATCCTGCTTTCCGCGAGCCGGAAATGCGGTGAATTCCCGGTGTTCAGCCAATGCATATTTTCAGGGAAAGAAGTGATTCCTGTTCTTTCCTGAAACATTTCCTGCCTTCTTTATGCCGGAAGCGGCAAAGGGGCGTGCGGCATATGCGGCAGTATTATCTTCCTGCCTGGAGGCAGCGGTAGTAATAATCCACGCGGGAAATGAACCAGCTCCATTTGTACCCGGGGCGCCCATTAGTCATCAGCGGGGCGGGGCAATTCTTGCCGGACCAGTAGTTGTGAGGCACTACGTTGCGCAGGGGGACGTTGTAGCGCATCATCAGCAGCGCCGCCAGCTTGGCCGTCTTGTTGTAGATGACGACAGGGTTATGCGTGGTGCATTCACACATTTCAATGGCTACGGAGTATTGGTCTCCCGGTCCGGAATGGTCCGCATGGTGGCCGGTTTCCGTAGTGGGGATGTGCTGGTAGGCGCCGAATTGGTCCACAGTGAAGTGCCAGTTCAGGCTGCGGGACTTGCCGCTGTTCAGGTAACGGGAGTGGGCATTGGCGTCTCCTTTGGGGTTGGCGGTGCTGTGGATGGTGATGAAGCGGGGGCGCATGGAGGATGCGCGCTTGCGGGCATACGTGTTTTTGGGCATGTAGGAAACTTTAATGCCTACTTCACGGCCCATCTGGCCGGGTGTGCGGGGAACTACCGGCGCCTTTTGAATTTTAAAGGAGACGGCCGGCGGCCTCATTTTGTCGTTCTGCGAACAGCTGCAGAACGTCAGGGCGGCGAATACGGCAAAAAAGCCCGTCCAGACAAATCTATATTCCATGCGTTTGTTCTAGGAACAGCCTGGAAGGATTGCAAGAAGAAAAAGGCCCTGGAATTAGTTCGGATGAACTAATCAGGCCGTGTCGTGAAGTTGCAGGTATATCCGGTGCGGATGAGACGGACGGGGCCGCGCCTTCGGGAGGAAGGGGCCCGTCCGCGAGGGGAAGCCGTACGGGGAACGCCCGGTACATATCCCGTTAGCTGAGGATTTGGGTAAGGACATATTGCAGGATGCCGCCCGCCAGATAGTATTCTTTTTTCAATAGGCGTATCAATGCGGACGATGACAGGCACGTCAAATGCTTCCGCATCCGCGGGCTGTACGCGCAGGGTGACCTGCTGGCGCGGAGCGATGCCGTTGTTCAGGCCCAGGATGGAGAAGGTGGCGTCCTTCAACGGAGTGATGCGGTCATAATCCGCCTTGTTGGCGAAGTTGAGGGGCAGGACGCCCATGCCGATAAGGTTGGAGCGGTGGATACGCTCAAAACTCTTGGTGATGACGGCTTTGACGCCCAGCAAATTCGTGCCCTTGGCCGCCCAGTCGCGGGAAGAGCCCATGCCGTAGTCTTCTCCGCCGATGACGATGAGCGGAACGCCGTCCTGAGCGTAGGCCATGGCCGCATCCACGCGGTCGTTTCCGCGGCGGGAGCCGAAGGAGTTGAAATCTTTTCTGTCCACTCCCATGCCCTGCAGGTACAGCCCTGCGGGCCCTGTTTCCCGGATGGCTCCGGCAGGGAGATGTGGTCCGTGGTTACGGAATCGCCGAAAATGCCCAGGGGGCGGGCATCCGTGATATCCGCCAGTGTGCGGGGCTGGCCGTTGAAGCCGCTGAAGAAAGGAGGGTCCTGAATGTAGGTGGATTGTTCATTCCACTGGAAGACAGAGCCTTCCGGCGCGTATACGGCCGCCCAGCGGGGATTCTTGTCCGGCGTGATGGTGTAAAGCTCCCGGTATGCTTCCGGGTTGCGGGATTTGGCAACGGCTTCCGCAATTTCCCGGAGCTGGGCCAGATGTCCTTCAGAAATACGGGGTTCCCGCTGCGGTCCGTGCCCAGCGGTTCCGTCTGGAAGTCGATGTCCACGCGGCCGGCCAGCGCAAAGGCGGCGACCAGGGGAGGGGACATCAGGAAGTTGGTCTTGATGGAGGCATGGATGCGGGCTTCAAAGTTGCGGTTGCCGGACAGGACGGAAGCCGCTACAATGTCATTGTCCCGGACGGCCTGTTCCAGCTCCGGATTTAACGGCCCGGAGTTGCCGATGCAGGTGGTGCAGCCGTAGCCGACGGTTTCAAAGCCCAGAGCGTCCAGGGATTCCTGGAGGCTGTTGGTTGCAAAGTAATCGGAGGCGATACGGGAACCTGGAGCAATGGACGTTTTCACGTGCGGAGGCACGTTCAGCCCCCGTTCAACCGCTTTTTTGGCGAGCAGCCCGGCGGCAAGCATCAGCGCCGGGTTGGACGTGTTGGTGCAAGAGGTGATGGCGGCGATGAGGATGCTGCCGTCTTTCAGCTTCGCTTCCTGGCTGAAACCGTCCACCGGAACGGGGACGCCCGCCGGGGAGTGCATGGAAACCGTGACCTCCGGAGATTCCTTCTTGCCGTAACCTCCTTCCGCCACGGGCATGCTGACAAGCTTGCGGAAGCTGTCCCTGATAGAGTTCAGGCGAATGTGGTCCTGCGGGCGTCTGGGGCCGGAGACGGCTGGTTCCACGGCAGACAGGTCCAGTTCCAGCTGGTCCGTGTAGTCCAGATCTCCGTTACGGGGCATTCCCCACAGGTTCTGTGCCTTGAAGTAGTTTTCGTACGTAGTGATGGCTTCTTCGCTCCTGCCTGTCTGGCGCAGATAGTCGGAGCAGCGTTCATCCATGGGGAAGAAGCCCATGGTGGCGCCGTATTCCGGGGCCATGTTTGCTACGGTAGCCCGGTCTGCCAGAGGCAGGGCCGCCGCCCCGTCTCCGAAGAATTCCACAAATTTGCCTACGACTCCGTGGCTGCGCAGCATCTGGGTGACATGCAGCGCCAGGTCCGTGGCGGTCACTCCTTCGCGGAGTTCTCCCGTCATATGGACGCCTACTACTTCCGGCACCAGGAACGTGACGGGCTGGCCGAGCATCCCGGCTTCCGCCTCAATGCCGCCAACACCCCAGCCCACAACGCCTATGCCGTTAATCATCGTGGTATGGGAATCCGTTCCCACCAGGGTATCCGGGAAGTAAACGCCATCCTTTTCCATCACGCCCTGCGCCAGGTATTCCAGATTGACCTGGTGGACAATGCCCACGGACGGAGGAACCACGGAAAAAGTCTGAAAGGCCTGCTGGCCCCATTTGAGGAATTCGTAGCGTTCCGCATTGCGCTGGAATTCAATGTCCAGGTTCTTTTCCAGAGCATCCGTGCATCCTGCCCAGTCCACCTGGACGGAGTGGTCCACCACCAGGTCCACGGGGACCAGAGGTTCAATGACGGAGGCGTCTTTTCCCAATCCTGCTACGGCGGAGCGCATGGCCGCCAGATCCACCAGAAGAGGGACGCCTGTCAGGTCCTGCAGGACAATGCGGGCTACCGTAAACGGGATTTCATAGGAACCGGGATTGTTGGCATTCCAGGAAGCCAGGTTGTCCACGTCCTTTTCAGTCACTTTCAGGCCGTCGCAATTGCGGAGCAGGGATTCCAGAACGATCCGGATGGAAACGGGAAGGCGGTTCAGGCGGGGATAGCCGTTTTCCGCCAAGGCTGGCAGTGAATAAAACTGTCCCGGGGTTCCGGCTCCCGTGATGAACGTACTCTTGGCAATCTTGGTCATGATGCGGAATAGAGGGTTAACTGTAAACAGGCGGCTGCCCTCCTGGCAGTCGCGGGTACTATACAGGCCAAATGTCATAAGGCAAGGACTCTGTGTGACGGAGGGCGGATTTTTCCCCCCCTTCCGAAGCCGGGGGAAATTTTTCTCTGAACCGGGGCGGCCGCTTTTTCCGGCATTTTTTTCTCCATGCACGCCGCAGGAATCATGGAGTGCGTCATGGAACATTGAAAATGAGTTCGCAGTATTGTCCAACCCTGTGAAAGGTTTCAAGATGATGAACGCAAAAAAAACATCTTATCAATCATAGCGGGAGCGTTGGCGCTGTGCCTGTTCTGGCCCGCAGGAAGAGAATTTGCGCATGGTGCCCCTGACCGTGCCTGCAACCGTACCCATGACCTCCTACGGACCGCACGCGAGGGTGGTTGTAGCAGGAATTGATTATACGGAGGTGCACGACGAATGGATGAATCCCGATATCATGAAAAAGGCTACCCCGGGCAATACGCGCGTGGTGATCAGTCGCGGTCGCCAAAGGGGCCAGTTGATGGTGGGGGGGATGAGGTAGCCATGGATTTTCCCGTTTGCGTGGGTAAGGCTTCCCACCGCACGCCCGTGGGCCATTTCCGCATTACGGAAAAGGCAGTGCATCATGTTTCCAATTTGTATGATGCCTCCATGCCTTACTTCATGCGGCTGACGGACAGCGGAATTGGGATGCACGTAGGCCCTGTTTTCCAGACGCCGCAGTCCCATGGGTGCATCCGCATGACCCGCTCTTCCTGCGTGCCGCTTTTCAAAACTGTTAAGGTAGGCACGCCCGTTGATTGTACAGTAATGCCCGGAAAATTTCCCGGGCGCTTTTCCGGAAGAAAAATTCCCCGCATTTTTTAAAAACTCATTTTTTTAAACAAAAAAACGTCATCCGCCGCTATTTTAATAAACGACATGTAGATAAACGGTACTTGCCGCAAGTCGCATTGCCTTAGCACCCCGAACCCTCCATGCCGCTGCCGATGAATGAATACGATACAGTCGGCAGCGGCATGGAGGGAAGCCGTCTGCTTGACCGCAGAACTTGGGGAATGAACGGGCTGCCCGTATTTCGTGAAGAGGACATGGTGCTTGTTCTCCCGGGGCCGCATTTGTTCCTCCGTGTTGTAAAAGATTAATGGAGAAGAAGGATTGGCCTCCCCTGCTTTTTCTCCGGATTATTTTTCCGCAGCTTTCCTGTCTGTTCCTTCCCGGTGTAGCAGGGGAAGGTATTTTCCATAACCCTGTGCTTCCATGTCCTGTTCAGGAATGAATTTCAGGGAGGCGCTGTTGATGCAGTAGCGCAGTCCGCCCTGTTCCTTCGGGCCGTCTGTGAAAACGTGGCCCAGGTGGGCGTCTCCCGTTTTGCTGCGGACTTCCGTGCGCCTCATACCGTGGGAGAAATCCTGTTTTTCCTGAATCAGTTCTTCTTTGATGGGGCGGGAGAAGCTGGGCCAGCCGCAGCCTGAATCAAACTTGTCCGTGGACAGGAATAAAGGTTCGCCTGTCGTGACGTCCACATAAATGCCGGGTCTGTCGTTATTGAAATATTCATTGCGGAAGGGAGGTTCCGTCGCGTTATTCCGCGTGACGGCAAATTGCTCGCGTGTCAGGACGCGGCGCAGCTCTTCGTCCGATTTTTTTCCGGTAAACAGGTTCGTTTTCGCGGGCCTGGGACGCTTCCCGGAATTTGGCGGGTGGAATATGGCAGTATCCGCCAGGGTTTTTATCCAGATAGCGCTGATGATATTTTTCCGCCCGTGAAAATTGGCGGAGGGGCTGAACTTCAATTGCCAGAGGCTGCCTGAAGTGCTGCTGGAGCCTTTTCAGGGACGTTTCTATAACAGGTTTGTCCTTCTCATCCGCGTAATAAATGCCCGTGCGGTATTGAATTCCCCTGTCGTTTCCCTGTTTGTTGACGGAAACAGGATCAATAATGGAGTAATACCGTTCCAGAAGAAAGGGCAGACTGAGTTCTTCCGGGTCAAATACTACTTTTACCGTTTCCGCATGGCCCGTTTTCCCGCTGCATACTTCTTCATACGTGGGAGAAGCCGTGGAGCCGTTGGCATATCCCACTTCCGTTTCCTTAACGCCGGGCATCAGGGAGAAGTATTTTTCCACTCCCCAGAAACAGCCTCCCGCCAGGTAAATCGTTTTTAAATCCTTGTTGTCCATATGAGGTTTGTCATTACTGCTTGCCTGGCCTTTTTCCCCGCAGGAAAAAAAGGAGAGCATGGCGACTGCGGCCAAAATGGCGCATGCCAGTCCGGCCAGTGTCCATGGTCCGTGGTAAATACGCTTCATAAACGCTGTATGGAGTCGCCTTCCGGTGCGGGAGCAGCGGCTCCCTGGGCCGGGCAACTGCTGTCCCCCGGCTTTTCCGGAAAGGTAAATGATTAGACAACAGCGGGTTCATTCCGTTCGATACCTGTGTCCATATTTCCTTATTTCTCCCGTTTTTCCGCCTTCATCCTGTTTTTCAGCCACTGGTAAATAGCCCGGTCGGAGGCGTCCGGTTTTCTGCTTGTCTGCATGCTGAATCCGTATTTGGTTCGGAAGTTGAAAACGGCCAGAGAAGGGCTCAGGCCGATGGAAAGCCCCTCCATCCGTATTTCCACCTCTTGCGGGACATGGCTGGAGAAGTCGAGGCGTCCGGCATTGGTGACGGTTTCCACATAGTGTTTCAGGAAAGGCTGGATGCTGGCCAGGAAGGAGGGTTCCAGAGCCATGCGGCAGCGTTCCGGGGAAGAATTTTCCCTGACAAGAATGGCGGAAGGAGCTGCGATGGCGTGGGCGGGCCTTAACGTATTCAGCGGAACATTCCATAAAAAGGAAAACAGCCCCGTGCCCAGGAGAAAAAAAGGACGGCCAGAGCGCCAAGCCATTTGACCCGTTTGTTTACTGATTGATGACAGGGCCGGCCTTCGTTCATGGAGAGAAGCATGGCATAATATTCCATGGTGATCCATGAAAGAATTTGCCAGGAAGCAGATGGGAATTCCCGTCCCCGCATGAGGGAATTTTTGTACTATAACATGAAAAGCATGAAAAAAAACGCTGGAAATCATGTATAGTATCATTAAATATTAATGTAGTGTATGAGAAAAGATTCCATTTTTCTTTCCATTTTTTTATTTTTCCTTTTTCTGACAATCTCCGTAAATAAATCCCTCGCGGCAAAATATCCTTCGCTGGATGTTCCGAAAGACATTTTGCTCCACGTGAAAGAAGCTGCTTCCTCCCAGTCCCCCTATTCCGGCAATCATTCTGTAAAGCAGGCTGTGGACGGCTCTATGGAATCCGCCAACTGGCATGTTCCCGGAGTGCATCATGTGGAGGGGGAATTTGTGTTTGAAGTGCCGGAGACCATTCATTACATCATTTTTTCGGAGCCGATTTCAATGAAATTGCCGTGTCCGCCATGTCCGGCTCGTCTTGGAAGGACCTTGGAAAATTCGATATTGGCGGCTCCAGGATGATCAGATTTAAAAAGCCTCTTCAAAAGGTTCGGAAAATCAGATTGACGGTTGATTATCCCGAAGGTTCCTCTCCGTCTTTTTACCGTACGGGAAATCAGCTTTTACAAAAGGGTGGAGTCCGTACTTAACCGGAAATTGCTGAAAGTATTTAAGGACACGAGCTGCTCCTCCATCAATCCCAGGTGTACCTTGACGGACCTCAAGGCTCTTCCGGAGTTTTTGCAGATGATTGCGAAGAAAATAAAATCCGGCGATTATGAAGACAAAGAATTCCGCATTGCTTCCTATAAGGCTTACAGCCATCCGGAGTTTGCTGCGAAGGTGAGAAATATCAACGCCCTGAACAAATTTGACAATCCTACCGGAATTGTCGCGGAGAAAGGAGATGAAATTCTTGTGTTCGTAGGACCTACCCATGGAGAAGATATTGGGTTGGCCTCCGTTTCTCCAGCGGGAATAGAGTCTTCCTCCTATCCTTTGAACGAAGGGGTAAACAAAATTAGAATCAACCGTTCGGGATTGCTTTACGTGATGTATCACACCGATATCAGCACGCCCAAGAAGCCGATAACGGTGCATATTCCTGTGGGAAGCGGCATAGTGAATGGATATTTTGACGTGACGAGGCACACGGATAAGGACTGGAAGCGTATGATCAGCAACGCCCCGCATAGCATGTTCGATATCGTTGGGCGGAATTCCATGATGATTCTTCACACAAAGTACCTGAAAGATTACAGTCCGGATTCCATTACGAAATCCGTCAGGGTATGGGATGAAAGCGTCAAGGCCATGTGGAAAATATGGGATTTGACAAGTATCCCCAGCCGCACAATAACCGGCAGCTTGGCGTTTCCGTAGAAGGAGGAGCCCATATGTTTGCAACCTGGTATTACTGCGGCTACAGTATTGGAGATCAGGGAAATACGCTGAAAAATGAAGTGCTCGCTCCTGGAGTTCTTCAGGGAAACCGCCTTTGGGGAATCGGGCATGAAATCGGTCATTGCTACCAGCATCCGTTCAACTGGCGCAGCATGTCGGAAAGTTCCAACAATTTTTTTGCCCAGCTGATTCTGGACCAGGTGACCAATGCCATTAATGGCAATGAGCAGGCCTCCGATATGGAAAACCCGTGCAAATACCTGCTTTCAGAAGCGGTAAAGGGCATGCCGTTCCATGATTTGAACGGCTGGGCCAAATGGGGTTTTGCTCAATATTCCTTTTATCTGTATTTCCATAAGCTGGGAATCAATCCCGAATTTTATCCTAGGCTGTTTGAATCATTCCGGCGCAAGCCGCTTTCCAGGCAGGCGTATGAGGTTTCCGAAGCCCATTTGGCCTTGTATGAACGCATTTGCAATATCAGCAGGACGGACTTTACCGATGACTTTGAAATTTTTAATTGGTTTGTCCCGATTGACCGCAAGGGGCATCAATATGGGGATTACAGTTTTAAAATGACAGAGGAAATGGCCCGGGCATCCAAGGCCCGCATTGCCGCCAAACGGTACCCCAAACCGAAATTCCGCATTGCCTTCCTGCATCAGCATGGAAAGACGGTCAATTTGTGGGGGCAGAATCTGCATGGGTCCCAGCTCAACGGCTATTGGACCAAATACAAGCAGAACGCAAAACTCAGCCCGTCTGTAAGCGCCTCCAAAAAGGATAACATGATTATTGTGCGGAATGGGGAAAATGCAGCCGCTTTCTGTGTAGTGACCAATGGAAAGGTGGTAGGTTATTATGACCGTCAGAAGTTTGACGTTTCCGGCGTGGAATGGAATGATACCTCTAAAGTGTACGCCATCCCGATTCAGACGGCGGAACCTTATAAGTTGATTTATGCTGCCGGGCGTTCCTGACCGTGTTTTGAAGGTTTGGGAAAAGCCTCCCGGAAAATCATATTCCGGGAGGGGCGGGTATTGGGCCGCCTGCTATTCGGGTGCCTTGAAGTTATATACGGGCCTGATGCGTTCCACGATTTCCGCCGTTTCATGGATGTTGTCCAGCACGCTCTCGCCATCCTTGTAGGCCATTGGCGCTTCATCCAGCGTAGCGCGGGAAACGCAGGTGGAGAAAATACCCTGCATGGAAGCCTCGAATTCCTCCAGGGAAAGATTGGCTTTAGCCTTTTTGCGGGACATGCTGCGGCCTGCGCCGTGCGGAGATGAGGAATTGAATTCTTCATTTCCTTTGCCGATGCAGATGACGGAGCCGTCACGCATATTCAGGGGAACGATGAGTTTTTTTCTCCGCGTCCGGCCCGGACGGCTCCCTTTGCGGATGATTTGGTCTTCCGCAATGTAGTTGTGCACGGTGTCGAAACTTTCCAGATCATCTGCATCATCCAGCAGTTCATGCAGTATCACGCGGCGGTTCAGGGCTGCGAAGCGCTGAGCCACCTTCATATCCCGCATGTAGTTCAGCGTATTTTCTCCCTGAAGGTAGCAGAGTCCTTTTTTGCGTTCTTTAAGATAGGCGTCCGGACAAGTATCCACGGCGATTTTCTGGTAGCGTTCCGCAATCTTCAGACCGAAATTGCGGGAACCGGAGTGGATGCACAGGAAAGCGTGCTCTTTCCCTTGCGCTATTTCAATGAAGTGGTTGCCTCCTCCCAGAGACCCTACGGAGCGGCGGTGCCTGTCTTTGTCCGTTCTCAGCACGTCCATGCAGATGCGGGAGATTTCTTCATCCAGTTCCGGGTCGTCCAGCAAGGCTTGATGAACGGAGGGACGGGCATGCATCCCGGACGGGACGCGCTCGCGCAGGCGTGCGTCAAAGCTGGAAAAATCCGGCAGTCCGGACAGTCTGGCGGTAAGCACTCCGCAGCCGATATCCACGCCGATCAGGTTGGGAATTACCTTATCCGTTTTCAATTCCGCCGTGAACCCGATGACGCAGCCGGCTCCGGCGTGCACGTCCGGCATGATGCGCACCCGGCTTCCTTCAAAGGCGGGGTGGTTGCAGACGTCCCTGATCTGGGTGCGGGCCAGGTCTTCCAGTTCATCCGTGAACACGCGGGCTTCCGTGTATTTTCCGTCAATGGTGATCATGGTTTTATTCTTTTTTGGTTGAGGGGCGCGGAGATATGCGGAAAGCGCCTTCGCGCCCTGTGACCTTGTCACCATAACGCATTTGTTGACTCTTGCATTATATAAGTATTCATATTATATAACTATAAAGTTATGTTTGAGCATCTTTTCGCAGAACGGGGACTGTCCCTGGACCGATTGAAAACCTTGATAGAAGTGGCCAAGGCCGGGAGCATTGCCGCTGCCGCCCGGGGGGTAGTGCGCGGCAGAGCCTGTATTCCCGGCAGATTAAGGAATTGGAGGAATTCTTCGGTGTGGAACTGGCGAGCCGCCGCGGGAAAGTGCTGGCTCTTACCGGAGCCGGGTGGGAGCTGGTGAGGCTGGCCAGTGAAAGCCTGTGCCTGCTGGATGATTTTAAAAGCCGGAGCCGGAATCTGCCCTACCGGTTCACTATCGGAGCCGGGGACAGCCTGCATGCTTGGGTGGTGGCTCCCGTGCTGGCGAGTATCCAGAAACGGGGGCTGCCGTGGCTTTTCGCGCTGGAGAACCTCCGCAACAGTGAGATTCCCTCTAAGCTCCAGAATATGGATATAGACTTCGGTATTGTGCGTACCAGCGCGCTGGAGGCGGAAGGGTTGGAAAGCCGGGTCATTTGCTCCATGGATTATGCGCTGTACGTTCCTGCAGCCCTGGCCGGGAAAAAGGCGCGGGGGAAGAAGGAGGATTTTCTCCGCCTGCTGGAAATGTTCCCCCTAGCAACGCTGGGGAGCGGTTCCGGGTTTCATGCGTTGCTGAAAAGGAATTGCGCTGAGTTCGGCATCAGGCTGCGGGTGCACTGTGAAACGCAATCTTTTCCTTTTGCGGCCCGCATGTTGAAGAGCGGAGCGTTCATGGCAATCCTGCCCTGCATGGCGGAAAAAGAACTGGGGGAAGGGTTTGTCAAGGTTACTCATCCGGCGCTGGACGGGCTGTCCCGCAGTATTTCCCTGGCCTGGAATCCGCGGTTGCTGCGCGTGAGGCCTTCAGCCAAACGGGTAATTGATGTTTTTTCCATCCCGGAACGGGAGTGATGGAAGGAAAATCAATCAGAATCCACGCCCAATTTATTTTTACGGTAGTGGTCCAGGGAGATGCGGTAAAAATATACGATCGCCAGCAAATTCAGCAGGGCTCCCGTTCCGAAGGCCCAGTTCAGGTTCAGGTACGCGTAAATTTTGCCTCCCAGGAACATGCCTGTTCCCACCCCGATGTCAAAAGCGGTGAAAAATGTGGAATTGACGGCTCCCCGGTGGCCGCGGTCCGCCATGTTCAGTTTCATGGTTTGGAACGTGGGGATGAAAATGCCGAAGCCAAAGCCGATGAGGATGGCGGAAGCGTAATAGATCCATTCCAGCGGCGCCAGCGCCAGTGCGCCGAAACTGACGGTCAGGATACTCAGGGAGATGACGGAAAGCTCCGCCACGCGTCCGCGGTCGATTTGCCTGCCTACCATGAACCTGGAGACCAGCATGCCCAGCCCCATCAGCGCGTAAAACAGCCCGGCGTATTTGAACCCGTGCATTTCTCCGTACAGGGCGGAATACACGGCCACCACGCCATAGGAGAAGGTGGCGATCATCACGTTCACCGCCAGCGGAATGCCCACGCGCAGCACCAGACGGTCCAGTACCTTTTTAGGCGTTTCATACACGGGCTCCTGAACAGGGCTCCCGGGAACGCGGATGAGAGATGCAATGCCCGCCCCGGCCAGGCACAGGAGCAGGGAACTCCAGGTAATCACGTAAAAGCCGTACTGCTGGTATACCTGAAGGCCGATGACGGGGCCCAGGCACATGCCCAGCGTCATTGTCATGCCGAAGAAGCCCAGGCCTTCCCCGCGGCGGGCAGGGGGGATGATATCTACTGCCATTGTCGGGCCGGAGGTGGTCATGCCTCCCCAGATCAGGCCCTGTATGAAGCGCGTCAGGAAAAACGCCAGGGCGGTGGCGGCCGCAGCATACCCTGAAAAGGACAGGGCCAGCATAATGTAAACCGTGATGTAAATCTTCTTGCGGTCTCCGGTATCCACCCGGTGTGCGAACCAGGGGCGGGAGATAATGGCGGCCAGAACATAAATGGACATAATCCAGCCCAGCCAGCCGGAGGAGACCTGCAATTGCCCCGTCAGATACAGCGGGAGAACGGGCACCAGTTCATAGAAGGCCAGCCCCGTCATTAAGTTGGCGCAGCAGGCCAGGATGTAGTCTCGCGTCCAGAGAGGCGCTTTGAGGATGGTGCGGTTTCCGCCGCCAATTCATCTCTTGTCCGAGTCATGCAGGGGTTGTACAGCCGTTGGGAAAAGTTTCAAACGGCCTGACGTGTCATGATGATGAGCGGAGGGAGGAAGGCCCTGATGAATCCTTGTTGGGAGACGTTATTCATTTTCACGGGAAAAGGTTACGCCCACCAGCGTGTCTCTCCCGTCAATGGCATTCAGATAGTCGAATACTTCTCCGCAGGGTGTTTCGTTCTCAATGAGGAAAATGAATGCTCTGCGCTGGTTGATATGTTCATTTGCCATATTGGCGAAAGCCTGAAGGTCGTTTTTCCGGGATGGACCGGATGGTTTTTTCTGGATACGCCAGTAAACAAGCTGGTAGTTCCCTCTTTTTCCGGGTAAGGGGACCGGATGAATTTCACGATGGGATAAACGGGTTTCCGGGAAGGTGTTTTGTTGAAAACAAGAAAGTCATCTTCACGGAAAGGATGTTCCAGAACGGCATCGTCGGGAAGGCAGGGAATGTCCGGGTTCATGCCTTTTTCAGATTCTGGATCAGATTCCGGGGCCATATCCGTGGAGACGGGAAGATCCCAGCAAATTCCATTTTCAAAGGCGGACGCGATGGCATCCCCTCTTTTCAAACGGAGATTATTCACGCCATGCGCATAAGCCTCCGATATGCCCTCAGCGATGCGGAACCAGGGAAGGGACGGATTGTCCAGATTGATGGTCAGGCATCTTTCACAGGCCGAATCCGTCTTCCATTCCTGTATGGGGCCGGGCAGTTCCGATGCGTTCACGATTATTTCTCCGGGCAGCAAGGCGCTTTCCTTTTTAGAGCATGCCCCGAAGAGGAAGCTGATGAAGAGAGGGAGGAAAACGGCAGGAAGACGAAGCAGAAGCATTTATTCATTCTTCTTATATAGTTTTTATTGCATGTCAAAAGAATAGAGAGTGCGGTACATGCCGGGAAAGATGGCGCTGGCTCCCGCTCCGGAATATGCCTGCCTTCTTTTTGCGTGCAGGACGGCGCGGGCATGGTAGGGTACATGGTATGAGCGTAATCACCAAGCGTGGAGACAGCGGAGAAACGGACCTGATGTTCGGCAGGCGTAGTCCCAAGACAGCGCCGCGCATTGAAGCTTACGGAACGGTGGATGAATTAAATTCCCTGATTGGCGTGGTGCGCCATTCCGGGGTAAGCTCCCGGACGGTGGAGATGCTGGACGGCGTCCAGGCTCGCCTGGTGGGTGCCATGGGGGAACTGGCCACGATGGAGGAGGATTTGCCCAAATATGACGCCAAGGGGTACGCCCGCATTAAAGCGGAGGATGTGGCATGGCTGGAGGAACAGGCCCATTTGCTGGAAAAGGAATGCGACATCCGTTTCAAAGGCTGGGCCCGCCCGGGCAAGGAAGGATCGCTGGGCTCCGCGTATTTGGACCTGGCCCGTTCCGTCTGCCGCCGTGCGGAACGCCGTGTGGTGGCATTGAGGCTGGATCATGCCCTGAGCAACGTGAACACGGCCCTGTTCCTGAACCGCCTTTCCGATCTCTGCTGGGTGCTGGCCCGTTTTGAGGCGCTGGCCGCAGGGGAAAAAGATCCAGGCCTGAGCAGGCCGTTTCCGCCCGTCCTCCTGTTCCGGCATGTTGCGTATCTGCGCGATTCCCGTGTCAGGAGAAGCCTGGAAAGAATGGTTTTGCCGCAGATCCATGTCCAGGTGGCAATTCCCCGGAATGGTTCTTCGTTATTTTCAGGGGAGGGCTTCCCGATCAGTCCAGCGGCAGGATGGAAGTAACCAGCATTTTGAACCGTTCCCGGGCAATGACGGAATGAGGCACTCCGGCGGGAATCAGGAGGCTCTTTCCCTGGGGCAGAATAACTTCTTCATTGCCCACGGTGAAGTACGCCGTCCCGTCCAGAATCTGTATCAGTGCAGGACCGGGCGTCTGGTGAGTGGGAAGGAGCTGTTCGTTGTCAAAGGCCAGAATGGTCATGTTGACTCCTTTGGAGCGAATAAGGGCCAGACTGGTGATTTGCCCTTCGCGGTAATCGGTCAGATCGGCGTAATTAAAGGGAGTGCGTTCGGGGAGGCGCTGAATGGCTGTCATGTAAATTGGACACCCTTGTTGGCCCTTCCCGTTTCTTCATGACAGGCTTCCGGGAAAAAGGTCCGCTCCAGACCCGGGAGCGGACCTTGGCATTCAGCATTCATATGGTGCTTACTTACGGAGTCAGCGTCCTGAATTCATAGGCGTGAGGTCGGATTCACAAGTAAACAACAGTTATTCTATACATGAAAAATACAATTTACTTCAAGAAAAATTGTGTAGGATAATGCAGATTTGGTTCTGCTGCAGGGAGAATCGGATTTGACTCCCGTATGGGATTGTTTCCATATACGGGCGTATGCTGTCAGCGGTTCCGCCGCCCGTGGCCGGATGTGCCCTTCTCCTGTTTGGCGGGGAAGGCCGTTTTTCCCGTTTGCCGCGGTTTCTCCCGTGAGACGATGGCGAAATCCGCCCACTGCTGCTCCCTGTCCACTTTCACGGGAATGACGGGAACGCGCAGCCCAGCGCACAGCACGGAACCATGGTCGTTCTTCCAGCGGCTGGCGAACGCCTCATACACCCAGCGGCCGCCGGGAAGCTTGTCCGGCTTGACCAGCCCCTTAATCTGGAGGCGCGGTATTTCCAGCAGCACGCCGAAGTGGCGCGTTTCCGTAACCAGAGCTTCGTGCACTTCCGGATGCTCCGTGTAGCACTGGCCTTCCAGCCATTCGAAGAGTTTCATCCGGTTCGCGTCCTTTTCCGCGCTGGCGGAAATGCGTTCCGTCTCTGAAATGTGTTCCGCGTCTTCCTCCAGCCTGCCTGCGCTGCCTGCTCCTTTGGATCCTTTGGGAGGATTAGCCAGCAGGGGATTCAGGGAGCGGTGAACCACCAGGTCCGCGTAACGGCGGATGGGGCTGGTAAAATGGCAGTAATTGGGAGTGGCCAGGCCGTAGTGGCCCAGGGGCTCCGTGTCGTACCTGGCCCTCATCAGGCTTTTCAGGAGCGCCAGCTTAAGTAATTGCTCGTCCGGGGAACCCTTGATTGACTTCATCAGTTCATTCAGGTACTGGCGTTGTCCGATATCGTGGACGGGATGCCCGTATAATTTGCACAACTGGCCGAATTCAAACAGTTTGGAGGAATCCGGCTCTTCGTGGACACGGTAGATGGTGGGACGGTTCCCGTTTTTTTTCAGGGCCAGGGCCACGGCTTCGTTGGCGGCCAGCATGCACTCCTCAATAAGCTGGTGGCTTTCATCGTACTCTTCCGTGATGATGCCCGTCACGCGGCCGTCCTTGTCCATAACGGCTCTCACTTCCGGGAAGTCCAGATCCAGGGCTCCCTTGGCGTAGCGGTTGCGGCGCAGGATGGAGGCCAGATTCCAGGCTTCCCGCACCGTGGAGGGAACTTCCCCCTTGTCGTTTCCCTTCAGCATGGCGAAGGCCTCCTGATAGGTCAGGCGCGCCTTGCTGCGGATGAAAGCGTCCGCAAAGCGTGCACGGAGCATCTTCCCCTTTTGATCAAATTCATTTCGCATACTTTTGTCAGGCGCACGACATCCGGCCGCAGGCTGCACAAATCGTCGGAAAGGCGGGGCGGGAGCATTGGAAGGACGCGGTCCGGCAGGTACGTGGAATTGCCGCGGCGCAGGGCTTCCCCATCCAACGCGCCGCCGGGCCTGACGAAATGGGAGACATCCGCAATGTGAACGGCCAGCGTCCAGCCGGACGGAGTGGCCGTGATGGAAATGGCGTCGTCAAAATCCCGGGCGCTTGCCGGGTCAATGGTGATGACGGTACGGTCCGTCCAGTTTTCCCGGCGGGCGAGTTCCCCGGGGGAAGGGTTTTGAGGCAGCGTTTCCAGTTCCCGGAGCACGGAGGCGGGAAATTCCGCGGAAAGGCCATATTTTCTGATAACGGCTTCCATGTCCACGTGGGGCTCGTCCGGATAGCCGAGCACCTCCACGATTTTCCCGCGCGGGGCTTTCTTTTCCTCACCGCAGGTTACGGGTTCCACGGAAACCAGTTGGCCGGGAAGCACCTCCATGGCGGGTTTTTCCGCCAGTTCAATGGATGACGGAGAGCTTACGCCGTCTCCCAGCACGCGGCCCGGCTTGTTCTTTCCGGTGCGGAAGACGCCAAGCCAGCGGGAGCGCGCGCGTTCCGTCACTTCCTCCACGCGGGCTTTCATGCCGGCATCCGGGGAAGAAAAGCGGTCCCTGCGGATATTCCTCCGGCCCCTGGCCGCCTTGCGTTCCACGCGCACGGCCACCGGTCCCCGTCCAGGGCAGTACCCAGACGGTTGGGTTTAAGTTCCAGCTCCGGAATGGCTTCCGTGTCCCATCCCAGGGCCGCAGCGGCGGGATCCCCTTTTCTGGGGAGAAAAAGAATCTTGCCGGAGCGCAGGATGCGGATCATGCCATGCACCAGGTTCCGGCGTTCCCGCTTTAAAGCGTATCTGCCCTTTTGTAGCCGCACGAGTTTTCCTTCCTCCTCCATCTGGTCCACCAGGGCGCGGAAATCCAGCTTCTGCCGGGAATCCACGTTCAGGGCGCGGGCCAGTTCGGATTTGCTCTGGGGTTCGTAACGTCCGTCTTCCATGTGACGGATCAGGCGGTCTTTAAGGGAATGATTCATTTTGCGGAAGTTCCGGGAAAAGGTGTCTCCCCATTCCCATGGGAACCATCATAGGGCGGTTTGCGCGCCGCTTCAAGGCGCGGGCGGTGCATGCCGCGTTCGTCAGCGGTTTTTGGCCTGCTGCCGGGCATGCCGTTGTGCGGGACCGCAGTCCGTCTAGGGGATTTTTTTTAATTATGTGGCATATGGATTGACAATGATCTGTTTTTTGGATTTAACGATGTTTGGTCGTTTTTTATGAAAACATTTATTTTCCCCGTTTTTGGCCTGCTGTTTCCTGGCGTTCAACGCGCTGGCGTCCAAGGGCGTTGAAATACGGCATAAAACCCAGTTCTGCGCGGCGGAAGTATATTTCAGGTATCCAGATCGCAACCCTCCCCAGGAGGAGATAGACAAAAGCAACAGAGAAAGAACGACCGTCACCCTCCGGGAATACATCACCCTGACCGCCACGCTGGACGGCAAAAAAAACTTCCCAAAGGCACCCGGTGTGACTGGTCCGCCGTGGAAGGAGGGGAATATTTCAAGCTTGATAGTATAGATAATAAACCGGATCAAGTCATCGTCAACATCAATACCCTGGCCAAAGCGCGGCAGACGCTCAAGGTGAAAGCTGAGGTGGACGGGGTGGAGCAGGTGGTGGGGGGATCACCCTCATCCCGCCCCAGGGGCTGATGTACGCGGGGGCGGAGAGCCCTTTCCGGCAGGCGGAGGAAGAAGCGGCCAAGGTGGGATGCACCGCGGGGCTGAGCGCCCTCCGCATCCTGCGCGTGTATCCCTTGAACGTCAGCTTCACCAATCTTTACTCCCTGGAGCAGCATGCCGGTTATGAGCCCGACCCTCTTCCGGACCATCCCCTGGTCAGCGAGCATGCGCCTTTGCCGGAGCCCGCACGGGTTTCCGTCACCAATGAAGTCTATGACAGCACCAACTGCCTGTATCCGCCGGCGCTCATTGACGCATTCTCGGGGTCCATCGGCTGGACGTGGAAGTGCCGCTGGCAGATATTCGGATGCACGGATAAACCCCAAGGCGGCAGGTACACGAAAGAAAAAAAAGTGCTCTGGGATTTCAACACGGATCAGGTTTTCTCCATCAGGCGCGATCCCGATACGGGAACGGTGCACTACCGGATCCAGAAGTTCAAGGGATTGAACAAAAATGACCCGGGCATCGTCACCGCAACAAGCAACTGATTTTCTTTATGAACTATTACCTTTCCCTCTGTCTTTCCGTGTTTCTCTTCTTTTCCGTCGGGGGCCGCGCGGATGAAGCCGCTGTGTACGACGATTTGCCCTCCTTCATGGACATCCGGATTGAACGGCTTAGCGGGGACGCGCGGCATCTGAAGGGGCTGCTGGACCAGGGGAAGCTGGGCGACTTTTACCAGCAGGCGCTGCCCGTGCTCAACAGGGAGCTGTTTGACGAGGACGGCGGAATGACCCCGGAGGAGCTGGAAAACGCCCTGTTCATCAACAACATGGTCGTCAAGGCCCCCTATCAGGACTACCGGCTGGACAACTTTTCCATCTGGATCAACGGAAGTGAGCTGGAAACCAAATTTAAAGCATGTTGTAATCTTTCCAAAATTCAAACCTATGTCAGGGAGAACAAGAGGCTCAGGCAAGGGAAGGAGCTCGCGAGGTTCTGCCTGGAGGCGGAGTTCGAATATATCAGGCGGATGATGCTTCAGGGCGCCGCCGTTTACCGCTACATCGCCGGGCTGGAGGCGGAGCACGGGAAGTTCCATCCCGTGAGGCCGGTCGACACGCTGCCCTACTGGCGCTACCGGGAGACGAAAAACCTCGCCGCCTGCGGTGCGGAAGAGGAACGGCGCAGGAAGGCCCTGTACGAGCGGAACGTGGACGAACTGGTCCGCCTCCGGCAGTCCTTCCGCTGGTATATTGAGAACAGCGAGGGTGTCCTGTTGAATATCGTTCTGGAGCTTCACCCCGGGAATAGGGGCCGCGCGCTGGAAAGGCTGAGGGAATGCGGCTACAAGACGGACCGGGAGCTGGTGGAGTTTCTGGAAAGGACCGGGGGGGTATGGACAAGGACACCCGTTTCCTGTACTCTCCCGGATGCTCCGGGAACACAGAAAACTCGGGAAGGGGGATTAACCGCCATGGCCGCGAATATCCTGTCGGGGATGGTTCCCCTCAGCCTTTCCTTCTTCCTGCTCTTTTCTCTGGGGAGCCGCGCGGATGAAGCTGCTGTGTACGACGATTTGCCCTCCTTCATGGACATCCGGATTGAACGGCTGAGCGGGGACGCGCGGCATCTGAAAGACCTGCTGGATCAGGGGAAGCTGGGCGACTTTTACCAGCAGCGCTGCCCGTGCTCAACAGGGAGCTGTTTGACGAGGACGGCGGAATGACCCCGGAAGAGCTGGAAAACGCCCTGTTCATCAACAACATGGTCGTCAAGGCCCCCTATCAGGACTACCGGCTGGACAACTTTTCCATTTGGATCAACGGAAGTGAGCTGGAAACCAAATTTAAGGCATATACGAATCTTTCCAAAATTCAAACCTATGTCAGGGAGAACAAGAGGCTCAGGCATGGAAAGGAATTCGCGAGGTTCTGCCTGGAGGCGGAGTTCGAATATATCAGGCGGATGATGCTTCAGGGTGCCGCCGTTTACCGCTACATCGCCGGGCTGGAGGCGGAGCACGGGAAGTTCCATCCCGTGAGGCCGGTCGACACGCTGCCCTACTGGCGTTACCGGGAGACGAAAACCTCGCTGCCTGCGGTGCGGAAGAGGAACGGCGCAGGAAGGCCCTGTACGAGCGGAACGTGGACGAGCTGGTCCGCCTCCGGCAGTCCTCCGCTGGTATATTAAACACAGGGAGGGTGCACTGTTGAATATCGTTCTGAAGCTTCACCCCGGGAACCGGAGCCGCGCGCTGGAAAGGCTGAGGGAATGCGGCTACAAGACGGACCGGGAGCTGGTGGAGTTTCTGGAGAGGACCGGAGGCATGAGAAAGAGAGTTCAATTCCTGTACTCTCCCGGGATGCTCCGGGAACACAGAAAACTCGGGAAGGAGGATTAGCCGCCATGGCCGCGAATATCCTGCTGAGAATGCTGTTGTGCTGCGTCCTGTTACTGGTATCTGGCGTTTCCCGGGCCGGGGATGCCACCGCCGTGGAGAGTTTGCTGAGGGCGGATTATTCTTCAGTCATCATTGACGGCGTACGGAATCAACTCCGGAAACATCTTGATTCCGGTACTCTTTCACCGGAAAAAATCCGGCGGATAGTACATCATCCGGAATTGGAGCAACTGTGCCATATCGGACAATTTTTCCGTTATGCCAGCCAGGAAAAGGCGTTTTCAACAAGAGAGCTCCGGGACCGGACGTTTACCAGGTGGCTTGTCTCCCATCCGGAAGTTTTCCGGAAACTGGCCCATGCAGGGTATGCTCAGCAGAGCAGTCTGGCTATTCTTTACCGTCTGTGGAATAGCGCAGACAGGGACTTGTGCGGAGTTGACCTTAACATCGCCCTGGGGGCCTGTCTCATCGCCGATGTTTTCACGGCAGAGGAATGTATAGCCAGGTATGGATTTTACCATGATTCCCATCATCATGGCAGGTGTTATCCGCAGGCCGACAGCCTTGAACCGTGGGAGTGGGCCGTGGTTCTGAGAGGAAAAGAGAGTCTGGAAGATCTGGCATGGGCCCAGCAATTTATTGAAGGGAAAAATATCAAACCCGAGCAGGCAGGGGGTAATTTACCGGATTTATTCCCTACCGTAAAAAGAATCACAGAGGAATCAGCATCCATGCCGGGGCCGCGTTTTACGATAACAAGCCCATCACTCTTGCTTTATACGGAATATGGAGGCGTGTGCGGAGCCGTTTCCAAGGGGGCCGCGGGTTTTTTAAGAGCCAAAGGCGTCCCGGCGTACCCCATCGGGCAGCCGGGGCATTGCGCTTTTATTTGGAAGCACCCCAAAGGGCAATGGCTGATCGGCAACAACATTGGAGGATGGAACTGGGCCAATGGTGGAAATAAACTGCCGTGGAAAGGCCCCGTGCAGATTATCTCCGCCCTCTGCGCTTTCTGGCAGGGTCCCCAGGCCCGTGAATCTTCCTTGATGTACGATTTATCTTTTTTATTCCCGGAATCCGCAGCATGTGGAACTGCTGCTTCAGGAGGCGTGCCGGGCCAATCCTTACAATTATCCGGCCTGGGCGCGTTAACCCTGAAAAGGTGAATCCCTATGAATTGTACGCCTGCGGGGTCAGCCCGGACAGTACGCCCGAAGCAGAGGAACTTTTCATCCGGCAATTTTGGAAAAAGCTGATTGCCGACTGCCCTGAGGTTAAACTCCATGCTGTTTACAACTACCGGTAATTTCTTAAATTATGGCTGGAAAAATCAAAAAATGTCAAATGTTCCAAAATGAAGAGCAAAACCAGCAAAGCTTTTCAACAGGCGTTGCTGGTTTTGACCGGCAAGGAAAAAACTTGCATTAAAATGATGAAAAGCTACCGCCGGTTTCTCATCATGTGGAATGATGAGAAATATATGATGCAGGCGCATGATTGTGCAGGACCATTTAAAAGGCATTACCAGCGACCAGGTGAAAAAGGAAATGGCCGGCATGGGTAGAAAAAATGGGTATCCTTTTAAAGAATGATAAAATATTGAACATGTATGGTCAAAACCGGGAATCCGAATAGGGATTGACCATTGTTCAAAGGGACATTATCTGGGCCGGAGCGTACCTTCCGTGGTGCCGAGCTGTTCCGCGACATCCAGTTCCCGGATGAGCCGGGCCGCCGTGCAGGAGCCGTCCAGCAATTCCCGGTAGCGGGACACCAGAAGGCGTATTTTTTTCCGGGGATCATCCAGCAGTTCCAGACGGAAGCGGGAAAGACCCAGGCGGCGGAAGCCCCGGAGGAAGCCGGCTCCCGTCTGTCGCAGGGGCGTCCGCAATTTTATAACTGGTGCCGTCCGACAGGAAGGTGCAGAACACGCAATGCTCCATGTGAAACATGGGCATATGCTGATGCAGAGTCAGTTCAAACCATTCCGGCGGCGCGGCGCGGAGCAGGTCCGCCACCTGTTCCGCGTTCAGGTCGTAAGAGAGGGGGAGATATTCCAGCCTCCCCCGTTCTTTCAGGATAGCCGCGCTATACGGATTGGCGACATTCAGGGAAAAAATCCCCAATGCGGCGCAGGGGGAATGGCGGAAGTATTGCGCCGCGCCCAGGTTGCGGATGAGGATGCCGTCCGGCTCCGCCCGTTCCATGAGCTTAAAGTAACCGGTTTCAGACGGCTTCTGGATGCGGGGCGTCGCCAGAAAGACGGGGGATGCTGTCCGCGTGCTGCCGAACCGCT
>VOFF01000570.1_pt1 | contig 30001 bp, 43 predicted proteins | sample 5384061 | NCBI WGS metagenome assembly VOFF01 (sample SAMN12384725, study PRJNA508395) | human gut metagenome | isolation source: healthy gut E | host: Homo sapiens | reverse complement strand
AAAATATTGAAAAAAAAGAAATCGAGGAATTGGTAGTAGGATCTCTCGATATGGCTGTTAGGATTCTATTCACCAGCATAGAAAAAACTGGATATTAGCATATTTGTTATGTTTTTTTATATCTATTACAGAAATTATTATGTTAGTTGTATCTGAAAGTTCGTTAGCTGAGATGAAAGGGGATATATTGCTGGTTACAGGGGGAATGCTTTTATTTGGTGCATGGTTTTGTTTCTTTGTAAAAGACATATTACCAACATATTATGATGACAATAAGATAAATTATGTTTTACAAGGAATTTTTAAATACATCTAGTTGGTCTATCTTTTAACAATGAAAATTGGATATACATCTGCACAACTTTAAAAATATGGACACTTGCAACGGTTATTCTATATCCTCTTGCAGGTATTATAATAATCAATTGTTTCAATATAGCTTTATGGGATATTTTAAATAACATTTTCTTAATTATGATATTAGGTGGTATGGTAGTTTCGATTTACATTATCGGGGAAAAAATACGAATAATTAAATTTTCGATTACCGTTATGGATAGTACTAATTTACAACATTCTTCACGGGAAATATGGCATGCAGCAGAAGAGATTGTGTTAAAAGAATTAGTGTAAATTTAAAACGTGGAAAGCTCCTTCAGGGAGTTTTTTGCTGTTTGTAAGATAATTTCTGCCGGAGATTTTGATTTAATGATTTGATTTATAAAACTGGCAATGATACAATTAGCGTAATTTGAAAGAAAGCAGAGAAAATATGAGTGAAAAGTTACTGATTGTTGAAGATGACAAAAAATTAAATGATGGAATTCGTCTGGCTTTAAAAAAAATGATGCTTATTTCTTTTATCAGTGCAGAACTTTGCAGGAGGCTAGAGAGATCTTGAAAAAGGAAGATATCACATTGGTTTTGTTAGATGTGAACTTGCCGGATGGGAATGGGATTGATTTTGTAAGAGAAATAAGGAAAAACAGTCAGGTGCCGATTATTCTGCTTACAGTAAATAACATGGAAGTAGATATTGTAACAGGATTGGAAGCCGGGGCAAATGATTATATTACGAAACCGTTTAGCTTGATGGTTTTGCGTGCAAGAGTGTTTGTGCAGCTTAGAAATAAAGAGGCAGCAGCTAAGAATTCTATGGAGCTTGATGGATTTGAGTTCTGTTTCGATAAAATGGAATTTTTCAAAGATGGAGAACCGATTGAACTTAGTAAGACAGAACAAAAGCTCCTTAGAGTGCTGTGTGAAAACAGAGGAAAAGTATTGAAACGGGAATATCTGATCGACGAAGTGTGGCAGGGGGATACAGAGTTTGTGGATGCCCATGCCTTGACTGTTGCTATCAAACGTCTCAGAGATAAATTGGAAGAGGATGTGCAGAAGCCTAAATATATCAAACGATTTACGGAATTGGTTACACATGGGCGGTGAAAGAATGATAGAAACAATTATGTTGATTGTAGTTATATTTGTCCTGAGCGGAGTTTTTGGTACAGCTTTTTTTTATCAGAAAGAAAAAAATGCTTTTGAACCGGTTGCAGCAAATGATGGATTGTGCAATAGATGGAGAACTGGAACGGACAGAAGTATCAGAAGAAAAGTATTCTGCTCTTGAAAACAGCATGAAACAATATATAGACAGTAGCTTTCTGGCAGGAAAAAAATCAACAGGAACAGAAAGAAGTGATACAAAAAACTTATTTCAGATATTGCGCATCAGACACTGACTCCTATTTCAAATCTGAAAATCTATGGAGAAATACTCTCTGAAGTGAGTAATGAAAATCAGGAGGAAATAGCTACCATTTTGGAGCAAACAGAGAAATTAGATTTTTTTTGATACAATCATTGGTCAAATTATCACGGATGGAGAGTGGAATTATAGCAGTACATCGAGGATACTGCTATTGCACAGATGTTTGCATCCGTACAGCAGCAGTTTAATGTAAAAGCAAGGGAGAAGGATATTTCCCTGAGTCTATTTGACACGGATTTACATGCTATGTGTGATGCAAAATGGACTGTGGAGGCACTCGGAAATATTGTAGACAATGCGATTAAATACACAGCATGTGGGGGAAATGTTCAGATAAAAGTCGAGCAGTATTCTTTTTTTGTAAAGATTGATATCATTGATGATGGCATTGGAATAGAAAAAGAAGAAATACCAAAGGTATTTGGAAGGTTTTATCGGAGTCTGTCAGTGGCAGACCAGCCAGGAGTAGGAATTGGTTTATTCCTTGCAAGAGAGATCATTCAAGCACAAAAGGGATATGTGAAAAGTGACATCAGAGATTGGAAAAGGTTCCACATTTTCTGTGTTTCTTCCTGTATCAAAGAAGGAATAGTATCAAAACTGTGACATTTCAGAAACTAGATGGAGACATTGTTATGATAAAGTCTGTATTGTAAAGATCAATACAGGCTTTTTTGATGGGAGGATGACATGAATATATTAAAAGCAGTAAATTTACGAAAAATATATGGGCAGGGAGAAACAGAAGTCAGGGCTCTTGATGGTATAAACCTGGAAGTAGAAAAAGGGGGAGTTTGTAGCGATTGTTGGAACCTCTGGAAGTGGAAAGTCCACGATGCTCCATATCATTGGCGGCTTGGATAATCCAACATCCGGTCAGGTCATTGTTGACGGACAGAATTTAAGCCATATGACAGATGAAGAGCTTACTATTTTCAGGCGCAGAAATATAGGATTTGTATTTCAACAGTATAATCTGGTTCCGATGCTGAATGTATGGGAAAATATTGTTCTTCCTGTAAAACTGGATGGAAAAAAGATTGAAAAAGGTTATGTAAATGAAATCATAGATACACTGGGCATTCGGACAAAACTGGAAAATCTTCCAAGTGCACTGTCAGGGGGTCAGCAGCAAAGAGTGGCAATCGCAAGAGCATTAGCGGCAAAACCTGCTATTTTGCTGGCAGATGAACCGACAGGCAATCTGGACTCAAAAACGAGTCAGGATGTATTGGGACTTTTAAAAGTCACCAGTAAGCGTTTTCATCAAACGATTGTAATGATTACTCACAATGAGGAGATTGCCCAGATGGCTGACAGGATTTTACAGATTGAAGACGGAAAAATTGTTTCAGACAGTGGTTTAGTATAGTGAGGGCGATTATATGGTAAAAGTAGAGAATAAAGAAACGTTACGATTATTGACGAAACGTTTTATGAAAAATGAACCGAGCAAGAAATATTATTGCTGTTATTGCAATCATGTTGACATCACTGTTATTTACAAGCCTCTTTGTGGGGAGCGTATCCATGATACTTTCCAAAAGAGCAACGGAAATTAAGCAATTTATGGATTCATCCCATGCTATTGCGCAGAATTTGTCAGAAGAAGATGCGGTGAGATTGCAAAAAACAATAGAACAAAGTGATGAGGTGGAACGATATGGAACAGGCATTTTTCTGGGAGCAGGAAGAGATAAACATTTTGGCTTTTCAGTAGAAGTTAGATATGCAGATAAAAATATGGCAGAAAGCTTTAATTGTCTGCCAACTACAGGAAGACTGCCAGAGAAGGAAAATGAAGTGGCAGTCAGCAGCTTGGTACTGGAAGCACTGGGAGTTACACCAAAGATTGGGGAAGAAGTCACGCTGACGTGGGAAGTAAATCCAATGCTGAAACAATACAAAACAGATACATTCCAGATATGTGGATTTTGGCAGGGTGATAAGGCTGTTTTAGGTCAGATGGTCTGGGTATCTGAAGCCTATGCGAAGGAGAATTGTTATCCTGTTACACAGAAAGAATTAAAAAATGGTATCTATAATGGCTGTAAAGAATATTCGGTCTGGTATAAGAATCTTTGGAATCTGGAAAAGAAAACAGAAAATATATCTAAGACAGCAGGATTTACGAAAGCAAGGACAGGATTGGAGATCAATCCAGCATATAATCTTTTGAAGAGGATTCATTTTCATTCACTTCCCTTATTGTAATGGTACTGTTTGTGATATTGGCTGGTTACTTAATTATTTATAATATTTTTAATATATCCGTGAAAACGGATATCAGAGCCTACGGATTATTGAAGAACGTGGGAACAACAGGAAAACAATTGAAAAAAATTGTACGTATGCAGGCATGGAAATTGTCAGAAGTGGGGATTCCAATCGGATTGATCTTCGGTTATCTTGCAGGTTTTTGTATGTCGCCGTCTCTGACAGCAGATGCCCAAATCAGTGCACAGGCAGGACAGACTACACAGACAGTAGTATCAGCTAATCCTTTGATTTTTTTTGCAGCAGCACTTCTGACACTTTTAACGGTGTATTTATCCTGTCTACGGGCTTGTAAAATGGTGGAAAGAGTTTCGCCTGTGGAAGCTCTGCGTTTGGCAGAAGGAGAGCAGTCACAGAAGAAAGTAAAAAAGAATACGTCTGTAACCTGGTGGGGAATGGCAGTTCAAAATGTGTTCCGTAACTGGAAAAAGGGATTGATTGTTATGCTTTCTATCGCTCTTTCTATGGTAGTGGTCAACTGTATTGTGATGTTGGTGCAGGGATATGATTTTGAGTCTTACCAGAATATAGTTTTAGCATCTGATTTTCAACTGGATCAGATGACCGACACTTTATCGAATACAAATTTCAACGGTATTACACCTGAAATCAAAGAGATTCTGAATAAGTGTCCGGAAAGTGAGAAAACAGGATATGTGTATTATTCGGAAGAAAGACATAAGATGGAACCGGCACTTTTGAAAACGTGGGAGACATTGGCAGAAAAAAACAAAGAAAACTGGACAGATTATGAAAAACAAATCTGGGAGGAAACAAAAGCGGATAATACTGTAAAGGTTCATTTCCTCGGGATTAGTGAAGCGGTGTTTGATATGTTAGAATGGAAAGGGAAATGTTCCTGGGATACGTTTAAAAAGTGGGGATTATGTGATTGTGGACTATAGTGATAAATATACAGAAGAACCAGTTTCTTATTATCAGTCTGGATGATGATAAAGAATTGGTGAAAATGCTTTGTAGTTATTTTAATATGAAACAATATGAAACCATTACGGCTACAGACGGAATGGAAGCATTAAATAAAATAAAAATGAAACCGGATATTATTTTATTGGATATCAACATGCCACGCATGGATGGGATTGAAGTATGTCGTCTGATACGCAGTAAAGTGTTATGCCCGATTTTGTTTCTAACAGCAAGAGTTGATGAAGATGATAAAATTAATGGGTTGCTTTCGGGTGGGGATGACTATATTACGAAACCATTTAGTCTTCGGGAGTTGGAAGCAAGGATTGTCACAAACATAAAGAGAGAAGAAAGGCATCAACAAAAAACGGAATACCGTTTCATGGATGAAATGCTGATTGATTATTCTGAAAAAATAGTAGCTATAGCCGGACACAGGATGGAGTTCACAAAAATTGAATATCAGATTATTGAATTCTTATCCATGCATCCGGGCAGGTGTTTGATAAAGAACGTATATATGCACAAGTCTGTGGATATGATGCGGAAGGGGACAGTAGAACGATAACGGAATTAGTACGGCGTATAAGGAAAAAAATAGCGGATTATTCAGAAAAAGAATACATAGAAACTGTATGGGGGATTGGATACCGATGGAAAAAATAAGAAACTTGTCACTGAAAAAAACAATTCTGCTTTATTTTGTGATCAGCTTAACGGCAGCATTTCTGTTATCTGGATTTACAGTTCATTTTGCAGGAAATATGCAGAATAAAATATGGGAAAAATATATTGATTATGCAGATTATACGGATGCGTTTCAGCAATATGGAAAGAAATACGAGATTGAGATATCAAGACCTAATCAATCGCAGATGAATCGTTTGGACCATCATCTTTCGGAAATGTGTGACTTTATGGAAACATATTCGGTACTGATTTTTTCGATTGTTGGGAGTGTTGTTGCGGTATTCTTTTTTTATAAAAATAAGTTAAAGACACCCTACAGGAACTAAAAGATGCCTCACAAATGATTGCAGATAATGAACTGGATTTTCATGTGTCCTATGAAAATAAAGATGAGATGGGAACTTTGTGTAAAGAATTTGAAATGATGCGAAGTGATTTAGCAGATAACAACAGAAAGATGTGGCGAATGATTGATGACGAGAAGGCTTTGCGGAATGCAATTGCACATGATATACGTTCTCCACTTTCCATATTGCGTGGGTATCAGGAAATGCTCTTAGAGTTTGTTTCTGCCGAGAGTATAAAAACAGAGGATGTTATTGATATCTTACAAACAGGCATGTATCAGATTGACCGTATAGAGCATTTCACGGAAAACATGAGAAAAATGTCCCATTTAGAACAGAGGGAACTGCAATGCTCAGAGATAGAGTTATCGGAACTGGCAAAAAGATTGAGGCAGAAGCTGCCATGCTGTCCAAGAAGGAAAGTAAATTATGTAAGGTAGAAAGAGTGCAGGAACAAAACATTGTGAAAGTGGATGAGGAACTTGTCATGGAAGTGACAGACAACTTACTGGAAAATGCGGTTCGATATGCACAAAAAAGTATTGCTTTGCAGATAAAGAAAAAGGATGGTTTTCTTATAATTTCTGTTGAAGATGATGGAATAGGATTTGTGGATACTGAGGAAAAAGTAACAGAACCATTTTATCATAAGAATCCACAAGATGATTTAAAGCATTTTGGCCTTGGTATGTATATTTCTCGTATTTTCTGTGAAAAGCATGGAGGAAATTTGAAAATATATAATGCCAGACAAGGCGGTGCTCATGTAGAAGCTCTTTTCAAAGCTGAATAAAAATACTTTATAAGGCTGAAATCGCAAATAAAGTGGTTTTAGTCTTTTTTGTTGTGAATTTATTGAGAATTGATTTGTATGATGTTGTTAAAGAAATAAAGAAAGGAAGAGATACAATGAAAACAATCATAAAAAGAAGTATACTTGATTATTTAAAGAACCCTGTTTTGTGGATTGGCTTGATTATTATAGTTGCCAGTATGTATCAATGTCTGTCATCGTATTTGCAAATTCATTATATCAAACAGAATGAACAGATCACACAAAATGACGTAGCATTGGAAGATGCTGATGTCATGGATGGGTACATTCCCACATCTGATGATAAAGAAAGAAGAAGGGAGTGGGAAGATACGATCAAAGGGACGTTAATGGACACCTCCAAAAATGGTTTTGGATTTAGCAGGCAGGAAGCAGATCATGTAATGAAAGAAATTCAGAATATGGATGTAAAGACTGCTTCTGAGTTTTTGGAATCCCAATATGGCTATTATAATGCAATATATGCTTATGAGGACCTTGAAATTCATAAGGGGACAGCAGAAGAAATCAATCATTATATCGAGCGGAAATTATCCGAACATTCTTTTTCCTGGTACTTTGCCAAAAAATTTACGGATTTTGCAGGATTGCATATGGCCTTTTTTGCAACAGTCTTGCTATCATTTTTATTTATTCAGGATACACGAAAAAATACCTATGAATTATTACATACAAAGCCTGTTACGGCAATCCAATATATATGTGGGAAAGTAATAAGCGGATTCATTAGTATGCTGGGCGTATTAGTGATTTTGAATGTTATATTCTTTATGCTGTGTTTGAAAACGTCTTTAGAATCGGGCTTTCCAGTAACACCAATTGATTTTTGCGTGAATTCTCTGATCTATATTGTTCCGAATCTTTTGATGATATGTTGTGTCTATACAATTACAGCAGTAATATTTAAAAATCCGCTTCCGGCAGCACCAATCTTGTTTTTACACATTATATATTCAAATATGCTGACCATGAAGAATGATATTTATTATATGAGACCGTTCTCTATTATGGTGCGATTCCCTGGCAGATTTTTTGAAACACATGTAGCCAAAATGTCAAACATAAATCAGATTATTCTTGTAATTTCATCAGTTATATTAGTATGTATTTCTGTTACAATCTGGAAAAGGAGGAGGGTTCATTGAAAACGGAACTAAAAAACTGCCTGTCGTTATATAAGATTTTTTATTCATGTGCATTTATACTGATATTGTGTGCTATTCATCCGATTATATACTATGAAGAAATCGGTTCAGCGATTCAGTCGCCAATAGCATTTTTAACAATTATTTTTTGTAGTGACACATATTTGATGGAAGTAAAAAGTAAGCGTACCGATGTATTTCATTTGTATGATCAAAAAAAGCAGTTAAAAGTAATATCGCAGAGAGTGGGCGTTCAAATATTATATTTATTAATACTTTCCTGTGTTGGATATGTTTTATTTTTCTGGCAAAAACCGGGCAGTGTAAACGAAGGCGTTTCGGGTACTCAGATATTCCTTTTATTTTCCATTGCAATGTTTGGAACTATCTGGTTTTGGAGTATATGCTCTGTGATTTTGTGTACATTGCTTCGAAATATGTGGGCAGGTATTGGATGTTTATTTGGAATTGTCATTGGACTTATATCAAAAGCGGGAAGTTCATTTTTCGGAAATCTGGGATTGTTTTCTTTCAGCTTTTGTGAACCTACTCAATTAATGTCCGAGAGTTGGATTTATGGAACGCTTGTGTCTTTTATAGCGGGGCTGTTTTTATTTGCAGTATTACCAATGACTTTAAAGAAAAGAGGATAGATTATGAGTATTAGAATAAATGATTTAACAGTTAGATTTAAAAATGGTGTAGTTGCAGTAAATAAGGCATCTCTTGAAATACCTAAGGGAATTTACGGACTTTTGGGTGAGAATGGTGCCGGAAAAACCACTTTGATGAGGGTTCTTACAACTGTTTTAAAACAAACGGAAGGAATGGTTTCCCTTGATGGAATTCTGTATAACGAGGGAAATTATGAGAAAATACAGAAAAAGATTGGTTATCTTCCACAGGAAATCGACTTATATCCGAATCTTACGGTGAAAGAATGTCTTGTATATATGGGGGGACTGTCAGGAGTAGCCAGAAACGACCTCGAACAAAGAATTACCTATTATCTGGAAAAGACTTCTCTTACAGAGCATCAGAATAAAAAAATGCGGCAATTATCTGGTGGTATGAAGAGACGTGTCGGACTCATACAGGCACTTCTTAATAATCCGGATTTTTTGATTATTGATGAACCTACCACCGGGTTAGATCCGGAAGAAAGAATCAGGATCCGCAATCTTTTGGTTGATTTTTCAAAGGATAGAACTGTGCTGTTTTCCACTCATGTAGTAGAAGATTTAGCAGCAACCTGTACACAGCTTGCCATTATGAAAAAGGGAAGTTTTTTATATTCTGGAAGCGTGAGTGGGTTGCTGGAAAATGCAAAGGGCTGTGTTTGGAATTGTACGGTACAAAACGCAGAAGAAGCCCGTTTGTTAGAAGCCAATTATTCTATTTCATCTAAGCAGTATGTAGAAAATGGAATTCATATGAAAGTATTAAGCAAAGAAAAGCCAAATGAGAATTTTTGTTAAAAGACCGGATAGAGTTTTTCAAATGGAAAATCCAATCTGTGGATATAACTCCTGAATCTCCAGATATTTTGCTTCAATCATTTCAGGCTCATCAGCCCAGATCTTTTCATATATTTTGAAAGCTTTTTAAAATGTGTTTTGGCTTGCGGAAGATTGGCAGTCATCAGATAAATGGTTGCAAGGGTTTCCTGTACTTTGGCATAATCCAGACAGTCATCGGAATGGTATTCCTTGATGATGCCGGATAATTTTTGTAATTCGGAGATGCCTCTTTCGGGTTCCTGCTGTTTTGTCAGGAACATTGCATAATTGGCAATCTGAGGTATGCTGTCATTTATATGAAGCAGGTTAAATTGGTCAAGCAGTGAGATACTTTTTTCCATGTGTTCTCTTGCAAGATCGGGATGACCGTTCATGCGGTAAAGTCCACCGAGATTGGCATGAAGGTTGGAAACAAGGCGAGCATTGTCAGCAGTGATAGTTTCTATCTGGGCAAGTGCATCCTTTTCTAGTTTTATTGCTTTTTCAGGTTTGGTTTCAAGAGTTGCCTGAAAATCTAGTAATAATGCCCGGTCAGAGTCGGTTCCAATGTTTTTTGTCTTTAACAGCCCCGTCAGTTCCTGAATGATTCCATTCATACCTTTGTGGTAGTTATAGTTATCCATGTATGGAAATGCATTTTCCAGAAAAAAAGCAGATACTTTGGTATATCATCCTTTTCAATCAATTCTATGATATTTCCGATTGTTTGAAATAGCTTTTTGTAATAAGCTACTTCCATTCCATGCATTAAACATATTTTCTGTAAAGAATCCAGTAATATGTGACAGCTACTTACAGATGGTTTTGTCTCTGAAAGGGCAATTTCCTTAATCATAGGATGCAGGGAGATTGTGTGACGTGTAGTTGTCTGCACAAAACCAGTTTCAATCAAGTCGTTAATTTCATTTAAGGTAGGCAGTTCCAGCCATTTGGCGAATATGCGGGCAGAAATACCAGTGTAAGGAAGAAAACACAAATTGCACATGATATCCTGCTGTTTTCGGGATAAAGCATATAGTGAAAATAGAGTATGGATATGACTATAATAAGTGGCTTTACTGCTTTGACCATCCTTGATTATCTTAATTTTATCTTCATTATCGAGAGATGCTCTTTCTTCCTGAAGTTTTGCTAATAACTGACCTGGAGTTGAAATTCCATTTTCCAAAAGTTTTGCAGCCAGTTCTACAGCAAAAGTATGATAGTGTACGGTCTCTATGATTTTTTCGACGGTCGAACGATACTTGTCTGCTTCTGAATAAAATGCAGATGTCAGTTGGAAAAAAAAAAAATGTTTATATCCTGTATTTCTTTTAATTGAAAAGTACAGTATTCATTCAGATTACTTCTGGTCGTAAAAAAATCTGACAGCGGTATTTTAATACTACTGACAGAAAGCTGTCCTGTGTGGCAGTGACATTAAAATTATCTATGATAAGCAGAGTATCAGATTTCAGGGAACGCAGGAAACGGTTATGTCTTTGAAACCGTTCCTGTTCGCTGATTTCTGGTGGATCATCAATAAAATCCATGTCAGTAATATCCTGATGAAGATTGCCGGTATATTCTACATAAAGGATATTGGTGTATTGCTTTATGTAATGTTTTGCGTAGGCTTTGGCAAGTTCACTTTTTCCGATTCCGGCAATTCCGCAAAGAAAAACATGACGGTTTTCCTCAAGCATGGTATATAATTCTTCCAGTTCTTTATCTCTTCCGATAAAATGACGGCATGGTTTCGGAACCTCACTGTCCATAATATAATCCAGCACAATGGGTGACAGGGCACCTCCGGCAATTAATTTTTGATTTTTAGTATCACGTTTGATAAATTGTCGCTCCATGCCAAAAGAAATCAGCTTTGCAAGAAAAAGCAGACGTGAGCTGGCTGGTTTGTACAGAGAAGCCAGATTTTTCTTTTTGGCATCGGAGATGGTGTCATCTTGTATAAATAATGTGTATATATCCTGCATAGCCATATTGCAGTCAGACATCAATGGAAGCAGATTTTGGTGAATGGTTTCTGCCAGCTTTTTCTGATTACTGGGTTTGGAATAGTAGGCAGATATTTTGGGACTGATCTTTGCTTGACCGGTCAGCCAACGACAAACCAGACCATTATCCATAGAAAAATCCTGATTTGCCGGATCATCCATAAAATCTTCAAATAATTCGTATAAAAAATCAGGCTGACTCATTTGATTACTTTCGCTGATATGATTTTTTAAGCAAGTGCTAATAGAAGAAAAATCGCATCGATTCAATAGAAATTCCCCTTTCGTAGTTAAGATTGAGTATATCTATCATAACACGAACATATATTCGATTCAAGAAAATGCGGATATTTTTAAATTGATTGTGTCAATTTACAATCAATTTCTATTCAATGTGGTTTTCCGGCAGGTTCTGTAAAATAAGTTCAGATTAAAACAATGACGGAAGGAGCTTATGCAACAGAATATTGAATTTGAGCGGTGCATTGATTTTCTGGTACGGATGATTGATAAGTACGGCGCTGAAGTCCTCCGGGAGTTGGAGGAAGAAAAACAGAATAAGGAAGAAAAAGAAGCGGCAGTTTTCTGAAATACAAAATGTAAATCAGACTGTCGCTTTTTTCATGTATTTTTAAATCAAATAAATTTTAAAAGCTGATGCAGAGTGTGTGGCTCATTATTCTGGGAAGCGGTAATACGAGTATCAAATGGCTTGAAATGATTCTGTGTATAAAAGCTCAGAAGAAATTCATTATCTTCGCATTCAAGAAACTCCATAACGCCGCCTACGGAATATTTGAGACTGGATATGGTTTCCAGTGCAAATCCCAGTAGAATATTTCCAGGGATCCGTTTTTCCTTTGGAAGAGAATAGTTCTTTCCTAACTGTGCAATCAAGTAAGCTGCGGTAGTATAGGATTGTGTTTCTTCATCCAAAATACTGACACGGGACAGTTTTTTTGCCATTGTCTTGCTGATATTTGAAGCACGGACAGAGATTGGTTTTACTGTAAGTGAAAAATAGCCAACCAGTGAAGCATCTTCAGCATCAAATACCAGATAAGTGATGGACTGATCTTTTTTAGTAAATTCAATCGCATTATGTAATAAAAAGTATTCCACATCGGGATTTTTGGGACAAGAAAAATCGGAGAGTAAGTCGTAAAGACTTTCCTCTTCGATATATGTCGGTTCGTCTTTATCCAAATATGCCCGAATATTAACGGTAAAATATTTATCAGACATGTTTTTTCTTCCTTTTTGACATTAAAGCTAAGATTTCCTGTGGGTTCGTTAACTGACGTCCGGGAAGTGTCTGCTTTGGTGTGCGGTCACGGTCGGCTTCGTCAATTGCTGCGACAAAACGCTTTACGCTATTTGGATTGGATACGACAAAATTATGAGTAATACTTGAAGTAGCCATACTAACACCTCCTCTTTTTTGGCTTTTTTGTGTATTTATAGTATATGCAATGTGTGATAAAAACACAATATCAAAAACAAAAATTATTTCTAAATAATTTTCAAGCCGGACATTTATTAGACGCTTCCGGTAAGCGAACAATATTTTCAATCCAATCATTTATAAGTCGCCAATGGTGGGCGGGCAATATTTTGATAACAGAAATGCTCTGTATCTAACTTAATTATACGATTGGCGAAGAAATGCGTCAATACGGAAAATAAGTATTGAAAATAGTTGGAACAAGTACTAAAATAAGGTTGGGACAATAAAACAGAGTTATACTGCGAGGAAGATTATGAAGAATAAAAAGATTAAATGCGATATATATACCAGAGTATCCACAACCATGCAGGTAGATGGCTACAGTCTGGATGCTCAGAAAGAAAAACTCAAGAGATATGCGGAGTTTCAGAACATGGAAATCGTAAATGAGTATTCCGATGAAGGTAAGTCTGGAAAAAGCGTAGAGGGCAGACCGGAATTTCAGAGAATGTTAGATAATATTGAGAATGGAACAGATGAGGTACAGTTTGTACTGGTGTTCAAGCTTTCCAGATTCGGTCGTAATGCGGCAGATGTATTAAATTCTTTGCAGAGGATGCAGGATTTTGGAGTGAATCTAATCTGTGTTGAAGATGGAATTGACAGCTCAAAAGATAGTGGAAAGCTGATGATTTCTGTTCTGTCTGCGGTGGCAGAGATTGAACGGGAGAATATCCTTGTTCAGACAATGGAAGGACGTAAGCAGAAAGCAAGGGAAGGAAAATGGAACGGCGGATTTGCTCCGTATGGCTATGAATTGGTAAATGGAGAATTGCAGATCGCAGAGGACGAAGCGGAGATTATTCGTCTGATCTATGATAAATTTATTCATACAAATATGGGAATTTCTCTGCGATTGCCGCATGGCTGAACCAGCATGGATATAAAAAGAAAAAACGACAGAATAATACACTGGACGCATTTGCCGCTTCATTTATAAAAGGTGTTCTGGATAATCCGGTATACTGTGGAAAGCTGGCTTATGGACGAAGGAAGAACGAGAAAGTATCTGGTACAAGAAATGAATATCGCATTGTAAAACAGGAAAATTATATGCTGCATGATGGTATCCACGAAGGAATTATTTCAGAAACAGACTGGGAGTTGGCCCATCAAAAACGGGAAAAAACAGGTGTGAAATATGAAAAGACACATAGTCTCGATCATGAGCATATTTTATCCGGAATATTGAGATGCCCGTTATGTGGAAGTGGTATGTATGGAAACGTGAACCGAAAGAAAAAGAAAGACGGAACCTTATATAAGGATTATTTCTATTATGCCTGCAAACATCGTCGCCTGGTAGATGGTCATAAATGTGGATATCGTAAACAATGGAGTGAGGAGAAGATTAACAATGCAGTGGAAGAAGTTATTCGGAAGTTGGTGAAGAATCCTAAATTTGAAGAAGCAATTCTGAATAAAATTGGTTCAAGAATAGATACAGAAGAAATAGAAAAAGAGATTGACGGATTGGAAAAGCAGCACAGGCAGCTGACCGGAGCAAAAGCAAGACTTGGACAGCAGATGGACAGTCTGGATATCATGGATAAATTTTATGAGAAGAAATATCAGGATATGGAGACAAGGTTATACCGTTTGTACGATGAGATCGAAGGCGTGGAGAACAGTATAGAGGAAGTCAAGAACCGCCTGCTGAATATCCAGCAACAGAAAATATCAGAAGAAAACGTCTATCAATTTCTTTTATATTTTGATAAACTATATGATAAGTTCACCGACCTGGAGAAGAAAGAATTTCTTAACAGCTTTGTAACAGGTGGAACAGGTGGACATTTACGAGCAGGAGCAGCCAGATGGCAGATTCCTGAAGCAGTATTTTGGAGACAGGGAGACACAGGAACTTTGTTGGGACAACGAAAGTACCGTTATTGATGTCAAAAAAGTGAACCCAGGCAAGTAAGAATAATGAAAAAGGCTTTTCAGAGAGCTATCGTTAATGAGTAATTAGAAAGCCTTTATTTTTATGTGGGACTTTGTGGAAACATCTTATAATGTAGGGTTGACACTAGGGGATAGATAACAAGGAAAAATGAACCCTGGGGTTCATCTTATAACGATAAGAAAAGTGAAAAAAACAGCGGCTGGAGAAGTTTCCGGCCGCTGTACTTCATTAACGATAATTCTTATTGTAGAGCTCTTTTTGCGTATGACTGCATCTTCTTTACGTAATCATATGCTTGGCTCTTTCCTTTCTTTAAATCGACCTGTTTCAGAGCGCTGCTGATTTGTGAATCTTCCATCAGAAGAGAAAAGATAGCTTTTGCTTCTGGGTACTTAATGGATACTTCGTTGATGAGGGTGTCAATCATCATCAGACTGAGAACTGAATTTTCCGTGTTAGCATCATCAGCTGGTTCCCAACCGCTGCTATTTGTATCATCGTCGCTATTATCATCCATAAATTTATTCAGTGAAATATAACGAGAGAGATACTGGTATCCTTTTCTGGGAGTTCGCATCCTTCACATTTATTGCACTTAGGGCAGCGGATGTATTCACCCTTGGAATTAAGAACTAAGCATCTCTTTTTACGAGTGGATTCAAGATACGCATCTTTTTCTTTCCAGAATCTTTCCATGTAGGATTCGACCTGATCCTTAGGGATAGCTGTGAAACCTACGAGAATCTTTCTACCGCGAATATTCCAGGTTTCGAAGTTATCTTCGATAATTCCTTCATTACGCTTGCGAATACCGTCTCTAATATCCTGATGGTAATTCTTTAAAAACTTCATGTGCTAAGAATGGAACCAATGCCTCATTCTCTTTTGTTGCTACACCGTCGTAGCTGCGTTTGTTACTGTAATCGTAATTTTTTTCTCTGCCATGTGGCTTTCCTCCTTGGGGGTGACACGGAGGAAATTCCACATGTGCGATACCTGAATATAGTTGGCCATTGCCATAGCGAGTTTCCTCCTATTGGTTGGCCAGCTTGTCCTATTCAGCTGGTTTGGTTATTTAGTTGTTCATCAGAGTCAGATATAGGATACCGTTCTTGATCAGGGAACGCATCGTCTGATGATGGGGTCTTAACCCTTGATTGCATGATACAGCAAACGTTAAAAATGCCCGTTGAAGAAAGTTCAACGGGCTAAGAGGCGAAGAATGGAGCTTTTCTGAAGCTAAAAGACATAATTCTGTATGAAATTAAGATGTAAATGTTGAAGAAAGTTCACCAAAAAATATTTTTTTAAATTGATAGCACCACGCAAACACATACAAACTTATACAAACGATTGAAATTTAATACAAAAAATATATAATAAAAATTGGCTTAGTATATTTAGGAAAGGAGAACCTATGACTACTACCAATAATGAAGAAAAATGGATTGGAACAAATGAAGCTGCAGAATTTCTAGGAGTAAAGCCGGCAACAATTCGGGATTGGATTCGTAAAGGTAAGAATATTCCAAGAAAAAAAATTGGTAAGGCGTGGAAGTTCAAATATTCTGAACTTGAGGAATGGGCTCGAAGTGGTAAAGCTGCAAATAATTAAACAATCACGCACCTTAGCGGCAGGAGGTAAAAATAGATGAATAAACAACAATTAGCATCTACTATTTGGCAGTCAGCCAATCAGATGAGATCAAAGATAGAGGCAAATGAATAATATAAGGACTATATTCTTGGATTTATGTTCTATAAATATCTTTCAGATCGTGAAGTGTCATTTCTGAAAGGGGAAAAAGTATTCTGATGAAGATATCAAAAAAGTGACGACAAATGACGAGAAGCTTGTAAAGCATATCAGCGAGAATATTGGATACTTTATTGCTTATGAGGACTTATTCTCAACATGGCTTTCGAAAGGAGATGATTTTGACGTATCCGATGTAAGAGATGCATTGAGTAATTTTGATATCAATATCGAACCAACATATAAGAAATTATTTGAAAATATTTTTTTAAGACATTACAGATCGGTCTTTCAAAACTTGGAGAGACATCAACAAACAGACAAAATCAATAAAGGCACTACTTAAGTTAATAAAGAGAATTCCGATGGATGGAAAGCAAGACTATGATGTTTTAGGGTTTATTTATGAGTATCTCATCAGCATGTTTGCAGCTAACGCTGGAAAGAAAGCAGGAGAGTTTTATACACCACATGAAGTTTCAGTGTTGATGTCTGAAATTGTGGCCAACCATCTTAAGGATAGAGAGCATATTAAAATCTATGATCCTACATCAGGTTCAGGCTCATTGCTCATTAATATTGGAGCATCTATGGCTCAATACATCGAAGGCGAGAACAGGATTGATTATTATGCGCAAGAATTGAAGGAGAATACCTATAACTTAACTCGTATGAATTTGGTTATGCGAGGAATTAATCCAGCTAATATCAATGTTAGAAACGGCGATACTTTGGAAGATGACTGGCCATTTTTTGAAACAGATGAAAACAAAGACGAGACATATTCGTTAGTTAAAGTTGATGCAGTGGTTTCAAATCCTCCATATTCACAGAAATGGGATCCAAAGAATAAAGAATTTGATCCTAGATTTAAAGAATTTGGAGTTGCACCCAAGGCAAAAGCAGATTATGCATTTTTACTTCACGAACTCTATCATTTAGAGGATGATGGAATTATGACTATTGTATTGCCACATGGTGTTTTATTTAGAGGTGGAGAAGAAGAAAAACAATTAGAAAGACTTTGATTGAACGAAATCATATAGATGCAATTATAGGTTTGCCTGCGAATATTTTCTTTGGAACTGGTATACCTACAATTATTATGGTTTTGAAAAGAACAAGAGCAGATTCAGATGTCTTGATTATTGATGCATCAAAAAAATTTGAGAAAGTTGGAAAAAATAAAAAGTTAAGAGCAAGAGATATTCGAGAAATTGTTGATACCTTGAAGGCTAGAAAATCTGTGACAAAATTTTCAAAATTAGTTACAAAGGAAGAGATACGGGAAAATGAATATAATTTGAATATTCCGAGATATGTTGATTCATCTGATGATGAAGAACCATGGGATATCCATTCCATTATGTTTGGCAGAATTCTAATATGGAAATAGAAGGTCTTCATAAGTATTGGGATGCATTCCCGGGTCTACGAGAGGAAATTTTTAGTGCTCTTTCAGCTAATTATTCTAGAGTTATAGTAGATGATGTAGAAAGTGTGGTATCTAATTCTGTATCTGTCTCTGATTATATTGCAAAATATCATTATATTTTCAGTGGATTTGGAGAGCATTTAAAGGATTGCTTGATAGAAGATATCCTTGATGTTAATGCACAAAGTCTTAAAGAAGATGTATGCACAGATATTTTTAGTAGAACATCAAATATTAAATTAGTTGATCAATACAAGGCATTTCAGATTCTATCTGAAAATTGGGAGACAATCACTTCTGATTTAGAAATGATCCAGGGAGAGGGATTTGATGCTATATTCCAGGTTGATCCTAACATGGTAGTAAAGAAAAAAGAAGGAAGATGAGGATGAGGTAACTGAAGTACAGGAAGGCTGGGAAGGTCATATTTTACCATTTGAGCTTGTACAGGAAGTATTCCACTGTGAACAATTATCTGAAATAAAATCAAATGAAAATAGATTAGTGGAAATTGATGGCTACTATACTGAAATACTAGAGTCGCTCGAAGAGGATGAACTTGAACTGCAGATTACAAATGAGGACAAGAATGGGGATTTTTATATATGATTAGCATAGACGATTTTAAACAAATAAGAACAACGAGACATATGGTGAGAATATCTGTTACGATGCAGCAGCGATGCGAGAGGCTTCGGAAGCCGGTCACGTAGTGCTGGTTGAGATTACAGATGTCTCAATTTATCAGGAAATTGAAAAGGAACTTCGGATGCTGAGGCATCGATCGGCTTCTTTGTAAAAAAGTATTTTGGAGAGATAAATTTTATGACAAGATCACACACAGATAAAGAACAGCTCAGTTCAATGTTTGCATTTTTGCATACATATTTAAAATAGGGAATTCAGGTGACTGCGGATAAGACGAGTGCAAAGATACAATACACTTTTTTCGAAGGTTATCGCACATGAGGTGTACGAAACATATGTCTTTGAAGCAAAAAAGAGTTTGGAACAAATAAAATTTGTCTGTATCAGGCGATTCTTGATGAGTGGTTGCATGGATCAAGCAGAGAAAATAAGATGTTGCTTTGGGAAACGGATTTATCTTATGGAATTGAGGCAATTGCTTATTACATGATGAGCAAGGCAGATGATGCAGCCGGTGATGCGTATACGAAAAATAAGATGATTGCTTATGCGGGTGACTTTTTGGCAAAAGAGATGGAATGTCCGTTGGCAAAAGCAAGAAAGGCGGCGGAAAAGTGTCTGGAGTTCTGGCTGCAAAGGGAATATTGGATAAGGGTATTCATGCAAATGAGGCAAAGTGAGCAGAAATTAATTGAAATCTTAATTGAACTGTTCGGAATGACTTCATGCGATAAGATTGCAAGTTGTTATGAGTATTCGAAGATATCGGCTGTAATTGGACTTTGGAGTTCTCCTCTGCCGGAGATGCGCTTGATGGGAAAGGATTTAGAGCGCCCACATTCTAAGAAATTGGTAAAGGCTATATGTGAGACTGTGGAGTTGAATGAAACACAGCTCAAAAAAGGAGTTGTATAGTTTATTACATTATGTAAATGAAAATCGCTGCTTTGTTTCATCGGATCATATGTTGAATTTACATCTGGATGGGGAATGGGAGAAGTGTAAAGGCAAAGTGGCTCCGGAAGTAATAGAAGAAGGACTGCATAGTCGTTCCGATATTATGGGAGAGTGTGCAGTATATATGGCTGTGTATAATATAGAAACCGCGGGAGTCAGGGATTTGCTGATCCGTATGCTTCGGACGAGTTCCATCGAAATGGTTGTGGGGCGTGCCGGAAGAGTGCTTGCTGCATGTGAAGAGAAGAATCTTGCGATGTATGCAGAGGCACGCTTGATGGATGATGCTATCCCATCATATATCTGTCTGTATGATTATCTGCCAAAGAGGGTGGAAGATTCGGCTGCGGAAAACTGGTTGCGGATCATTCGGCGCGGCTTTTGGGAAACCGCTACATGGTTTCTGCTACCTTGAATTATATATTAAGTGTTGAGCCGGATAATATTCCGCAATGTATAAAAGACACGCTCATAAGTATGGTTGAAAAATCGTTTGTTGAGTGGAATCAAAAGCAGGTCTGTGTATAAACAAGATCTGCAAAGATTGGGCATGGAGACAAATGATAAGATGCTTGTTGAGTGGATTCGTAGATTGCGTCACCTGGATTGGGTGTCTGCAAGTGAGAGGAAAGAGATGCTAAAGAAATGCTTGGCCAGTGAGAGCGATAGGGTTCGGGATGGTGCTATGGCATGCTGGTTGAATGAGGAAGGAACATTTTGGTGTTTTATGAGATAAAGGGGGTACTCTGAGTGATACAATTACAGATCTTGTGAAATCGGTTACATATGATGCCGGTCGCCGCTATGGATCGAGTGAAAATGAAAATGAGCGCTCAAATTCTTTTTGTTTCATATAAAGAAAAAGTTTGTTATACTATATGTGTATTGTAATACCATAGATCGCAGAGGCTGCGAAGGAGGATTTCGAAATGGAAAACAAGATAACTCTTCCGATCGGAATGAGCAATTTCACAGAAATTCGAAAGAATCATTATTATTATATTGATAAAACCGGTCTCATTGAGAATCTGCTTCAAAATAATTTGTCAAAGGGAACTTTAATTACCCGTCCAAGACGATTTGGCAAGACATTGGCAATGTGCATGTTGGCAGATTTTTTTGATATTCGCAAAGATAGTCGGGCACTTTTTGATGGATTATATATAGCAGGGAATAAATCCTTATGTGCGGAATGGATGAATCAATGTCCTGTCATTTTTCTGACATTGAAAAATATTGATGGTCTCAAATTTGAATCTGCTTATGATATGTTAACGGCTGAATTGGCAGATCTGTTTAAACAACATTCCTATTTGCTTGATTTGGATCAGATGGATGCCAGTGACCGATCTATTTATGAACGATTGAAAGACAACAGGGCTACAACTGCAGAAATTAAGAAATCACTATCTTTTTAACCCGAATTATGGCTCAATATTATCATAAGCCGGTTATTCTGCTTCTTGACGAATATGATGTCCCGATTGCAAAAAGCGGATTCCAAAGGCTATTATGATCAAATGCTTGAGATTATAAGTCCGTTGCTTGGCACTGCATTAAAAGATAACGAATTTTTAAAATTTGCAGTCATTACCGGATGCCTTCGCATTACAAAGGAGAGTATTTTTACCGGTACCAATAATTTTATTACCGATACAATTTCCGACAATCGATACAATGAACGCAACCGGAAGTTACAAAAGCTTCTTACAGATACACATTGCGAAGCATGCGCTGCCGTCATTCAAAAGTGGTACGATGGCTATCATTTCGGAAATCTAGATATTTATTGTCCATGGGATGTGCTTAATTATATTCAAAAGGTGATGGCAACCGGAACTCAGGAGCCTGAGAATTTTTGGGAACATACAAGCGACAATTCTGTTATTCGCACTTTTTGGAACGGACTGATTTTGATGTGACCGAAAAATTCGAAACATTACTAAATGGTGGAACAATTAGCGAAGCAATCGAAGAAAATCTTACTTATAATGTACTCACATCTTCGGAACAGAATCTTTGGAGTTTATTATATCTTACAGGATATCTTACGAAGGTGGGCAGTACGCATAATTTATCGGAAACGCTTCTTAAGATTCCAAATCATGAAGTGATGTCTATTTTTCAAAAAAAGCGTAACAGAATGGTTTTCGGATTCACTTGCGCGAAGCAACAGGAGTTCGCTATTTGAAGCTTTATGGAATGAAGATGCGGACAAACTTACAGAAATTCTATCCGATCTGCTTTTTAATACGATCAGTTATCATGACTACGCGGAAAGCTTTTATCATGCATTTGTTGCCGGATTATTTGCCAACGCCGGGTATATTGTTGAGTCTAACTATGAGAACGGATTGGGACGATCAGATCTGGTAATTAAGGATCGAAAGCTTCGGAGAGCCATTGTTATCGAATTGAAGATTGCAAAAAAATAAGGATTGTTTGGCAGACGAATGCTATAAAGCTTTACAACAGATCGAAGAGAAAAAAAATATGCAACTAAAATTGAACAGGATGGTTTTAAGAAAGTGATTCGATATGGTATTGCCTTTTATAAAAAAGAATGTCTTGTAATGTAGTAAGAACCAGGATATCGCATAGCGTTTATACTTTATGGTTCCACTCGCAAGCCCTTTCTAGACGGTGTGAATTTACAGAAAAAATTCACACCGTCAATGTATAGATGCAATCCGTCGAATCATTTTGCGCTTACGTCATAACGATCACCGGCTTAACTATCTAACAACCATTTCCATATCGAGACAATCTCAATCTGAATCCCATCATAATCAAGGGTTGCTTCTTCGCTATTGGTTATTAGAATGCATTTTGTATTAGGAATGTAAGCATTCAGTTTCGCAAATGCTCTGGTTTCGCGTTCCTTTGTATTATGACAATAGATGATCTGGAGATGCTTTTGGCAACCTATAAAAAAGGATAAAAGCAGATTTGATGATGTTGTGAAAGCACTTGTTGAAAATAAAAGAGGGAGGCAACGACTATAAGAGTGTACTGGAAATATTGAATATATATCAGGCAGTTGTCGATATGCACTTTATTGGAGAAAGAGATTATTTCAATAAAATTGAAAAAAAAAGCTGGAAAAAGGAATTAGAGACAGATGGAGGAAGTCTATGAAATCTCAAACAGCATTAGTGGCACGCAATTGTCGCCTGAACGAGTGGATTAGAATGGTTCACGATTGTAAGAATCGATTGCCTTGATGTAAATCTCCGACGGCACATTGTGGTAGGTGCTAACTGCATTTTATTTTCGGTATATCGACCTACCCGATTGTGCCGTATCGGAACTTACCGCAGATTCTAAGCGGAATGACAGCACACTGGTGTAGTCTTATTTCAGGGGTCAGCACATTGGGGTCTGACCCCATTAAAAAATATAAACTTTTTAAATGGGGTATTGGATGAAAATATCATTTATGATAATACCCATAAAAAAATATTACAAGACAAAATCTTAAAGATATCTTTCTTTTTTTTTTCAAACACAGGGTGTTCATATTTCTTTTGCTAATCTATTATTATCGTAAACAACGACAAAATGTTAAAACTTAGGAAGGGAAAAGATATGAAACAGATAAACAGAGCAGCAGCGCAGATCACGCTTCTGGCAGCAGCGATCCTGATGATCGGATACGGTGCGATGCGCGGGGAGGCAAGCCACGATACTCTCAAAGGCAATTAAATTATGTATGGAGTGTGTTGGAATTGGATAAGAAAAAACATAAAAATATCACAGTTTCTGGCGCACTTTCGGGGATGGATTCAGGCCGTGGCAACGATTCTTACCAATATCCATCTGCCGAACTTCTTTAAAAGGAGAGATTTACAGAGGGGATGCAAAGAAGGTCTGTGTGCCGGGACTGAATTGCTATTCCTGTCCGGCTGCAACCGGGGCGTGTCCGATCGGTGCTTTGCAGGCAGTCATCGGCTCATCCAAGTTTAAATTTTCGTATTATATTACAGGATTTTTCATCCTGTTAGGTGTTCTGTTAGGGCGGTTTATCTGTGGATTTCTGTGTCCGTTCGGTTGGTTCCAGGAGCTGCTGCATAAGATACCGTTTAAGAAATTTTCAACGAAAAAGCTTAAGCCGCTTCGTTATATAAAATATGGTGTGTTGTTGATTTTTGTTATTTTACTACCCCTTCTGGTGACAAATTCACTGGGAATGGGAAATCCGTTTTTCTGTAAATATCTTTGCCCGCAGGGAGTGTTGGAGGGAGCGATTCCGCTTTCGATTGCCAATGCAAGTATCAGAGCGGCCCTTGGCAAACTGTTTACATGGAAATTCGGTATACTTATTACTTTTGTAATCCTAAGCCTTATGTTTTACCGCCCATTCTGTAAATGGATATGTCCGCTGGGCGCAATCTATGCGCTTTGCAATAAGGTATCTTTTCTGCAGATGAAGGTGGATGAGGATAAATGTGTATCCTGCGGCAAATGTGAGAGAGCCTGCAAGATGGACGTGGATGTCACAAAGCATCCGAACCATACGGAATGTATCCGCTGTGGCATGTGTATAAAGGAATGCCCGACGGAAGCAATTCACTATCAATATGGATTTGGAACAGGTAAAACAAATTTGAAAAAGAGAATAAAGGAGAATAGAATGAAGAAATTAACAGTGATGCTGCTTATTGCAGCGATGAGTGCGTGCGGAAATTCTGCTAACAAGGAAAATACAGCAACAGAGTCGCAGATGTCAACGCAGAAAGCAGAAGATCTGGATGCAAGGATTAATGAATTGACACAGAAAGAGAACAGTATTCTTGAAAACCATAAGGCTTTATGGGAGAAGGTATTTAACAGCATTGACAAATCAACTGTCGAGGATGCGACAGCTACGAATTACGGAGATTTTCTGGCAAACTCTTTAGACAAAATTAAGGATAAGTTTACCGATGATGAACTCAAGTCTTTGAAGGAAGATGTTGAAGAAATCAAAAAGCTTGAGGATGAGCTTCAGCCACTTCTTGAGAAGCAGAGTGCGAATGCATCAAATAAGGATTCCGGCAAAGAGGGAGCAAGCGTATTTCCGGAGTTTAAGGCAAAGGATCTGGATGGAAATGACGTGGACAGCAGCATCATTTCAAAGAATGCGGTCACGGTTTTGAATTTTTGGTTTAATGGATGTTCTCCATGCGTACAGGAGCTTCCGGAACTGAATAAATTAAATGAGGAGCTGAAGGAAAAGGGCGGACAGGTAATTGGTATCAATACAGATTCTCTTGACGGAAATGAGGATGGAATTGCTGAAGCTAAGAGTATTTTAGAGAAGCAGGGTGCAAAATATACGAATCTTTCCCTTGATTCCAACAGTGAAGCCGGAAAATATGCAACAAGCATTATGGCCTTCCCGACTACAATCGTGCTTGACCGTAACGGAAATATTATCGGAGAGCCGATCATGGGCGGTATTGATAATGACGAGGCATATAAGCAGCTGATGAAGACGATCGATCAGATACTGGCGGCTGATAAGAACTAGATAAGTTACTGTTCACACCTAACGGTGTTACCAGCAACGATTATAGCCCATTTAAAATCCTCTACGAGGCAGGGGGCTGTAATTACTCAATAATTAATACTATGGCGCATAGCTTGACAACGTGGTGTCAAGCTTGCGTCTGAACAGTAACGAACAGATAGATTAAAGGGTGGTAAAAATATTTTAGGAATTGATAAATTGAATTCTGTCTGATACAATTGCTCATGGGTGCTACCATAACGGTAGGCGGTTAGTCCTTCGGCAGAGGGACTGTGACCCTCTGATTACATAGAAACCCGTAAGGGAATCCAAGGAAAGCGAGATGAAAAACATTGTGTTTCATCTATGATAAAAGTTTGTTATACTATAACAACAAGTGTAGCATGTAGATAGGATTTCAATTTCCTAAAGGGGGATATTCATGAAAACAATCAGCATAGGAAAGCAGGATTTTGCTTCGCTCCGTGAACACAATTGTTTTTATATTGATAAAACGGACTTTATCAAAGAATGGTGGAATTCGCAGGACGATGTAACTTTGATCACACGACCGCGTCGTTTCGGCAAGACTTTAAATATGAGTATGGTGGAATGTTTCTTTTCAGTGAAATATGCGAAACGTTTGGATTTATTCGAAGGATTGAGTATCGAAAAGAATGCTGATTTACGGAAATTACAAGGAACCTATCCTGTTCTCTTCCTAAGTTTTGCAGCAGTCAAAACAAATACTTATGAGAACGCAAGAAGACAGATCTGTTCGTTGATTGCTTCATTATATGATGAAAATATGTATCTGTTAAATGGTGACACATTAAATAAGCGTGAAAAAAGCGGTTCCAGGCAGTTACACCGGAGATGAATGATGCCGATGCGGTTATGGCATTACAAAATTTGTGCCTTTTCCTCAGCAAATATTATGGGAAAAAAGGTCATCGTTTTGCTTGATGAGTACGATACGCCATTACAGGAATCCTATGCATATGGATATTGGAGGGAACTGACGGCCTTTACTCGAAGCCTGTTCAATGCAACGTTCAAGACAAATCCATATCTTGAGCGGGCAATTATGACAGGTATTACGAGAGTTAGCAAGGAATCCATTTTTTCAGATCTGAATAATTTGAAGTGATCACAACTACTTCCGAGAAGTACGACATCGTTTGGTTTTACAGAATCTGAAGTCTTTCCAGCACTGGATGAAGCCGGAATGTCTGATCAATGTGATGTTGTAAAGAAATGGTATGATGGTTTCGTTTTTGGAGGTAAAAGGATATATACAATCCATGGTCAATTACGAATTTTCTTTGATAAAAGAAAAATTGATATTTATTGGGCTAATACCAGTTCTAATAGCCTGATTGGACATCTTATTCAAAGGGGAAATTCTGCAATCAAATAGGCCATGGAGGATTTACTGTCCGGAAAAGAACTGGTAACGGAAATTGATGAGCAGATTGTATTTGATCAGTTGGATGATAATATGACGGCGATATGGAGTTTGTTGCTTTCAAGTGGATATTTGAAAATTAATCAGGCTCCGAAGGATGCTGCTGCATCCAATCAGAATTACCATCTTTCTTTGACAAATCATGAGGTAGATGTCATGTTTCGCCGAATGATCGATGGCTGGTTTAAGAAATATACTCCAAATTATAATGCATTTGTTAAGGCACTGCTTGCGGATGATGTTCGGGCAATGAATCATTATATTAACAGGATAGCCTTAGAAACGTTTAGTTTCTTTGATACGGGAAAGGGACCTTCTGCTTCGGCAGAACCGGAACGTTTTTACCATGGGCTTGTTCTTGGACTGATGGTAGATCTGCAGGATAAATACCATATTACCTCCAATCGTGAAAGTGGATTTGGGCGTTATGATATTATGCTTGAGCCTGTTGAAATTGGTCAGTCGGATGCAATTATTCTGGAATTTAAAGTGATTGATCCGGAGTCGGAGGCTGATTTGAATGCGACTGTGAACAGTGCGTTAGAACAGATTCGTCATAAACAATATGATGCGCAGTTACTTGCCAGAGGATTTCGGCCAGATCAAATTCGCGCATATGGATTTGCTTTTCAGGGAAAGCAGGTGCTGATAGGAAAATAAAATTGTTTTTTGTGCGTCTGTATAAAAAAGAGGCTGCCATATAAGATTTATTTCGTAAGAATGTGAAGGTTGAGGACAAGGCTGTGGTTACTGGCAATGCGCGTGTACAGAACGCCAGAAAGGAGATTATCCGGGAAGAAAATGAGAAGGCGCAGACGGAATGATTCTGTAATTCCGTCACTTCATGGGAGATAAATGTTATAGTAAATTTATAGTGAATAGAGAAACACGATAGCGTAGTAAGCAATAATTTCAGATGATCCAGGTTTGATCAGAGAGGAGAAGAATATGAACAACTATTGTATGATCCAGAACTCCAAAACGTTTGCATTTTCCGCAGAGAATCCAACCGGTGTACGCGCAGGTGGTTCCCAGGGCGGTGACTGCACCAAGCTTCGTCCGACCGTGACGATTCCTGCAGGGGAAACCGTAACTCTGGTAGATGCTGCAGGACCGGGTGTGATCCAGCATATGTGGTTTACCGGATATGTCGGGCACCATTTTATCATCCGTATGTATTGGGATGATCAGGAATATCCGTCTGTGGAAGCCCGCTCTCTGCATTCTTCGGATGTGCCTATGATGAAAATTTCGTGGACCGGGATGGCAAATATCCGGTGTTGAATTCTGCCATGATGCTGGTAGCTCCTGGTCGCGGCTATAACAGCTATTTTGAGATGCCGTTCCATAAGAGAGCTCGGATCACGATGGAAAACCGTGGTGACAAGGATGAAAATCTCTATTATATTATCACCGGAGCTTATCAGGAGATTCCGGCGGAGGCTGGTTATTTCCATGCCACCTATCGCCAAGAGCACCCGGTTCAGAAGGGTCGTACCTACACAATCGTTGACGGAATCGAAGGCAGGGGACAATTTGTCGGTGTGACTCTGGCAACTGGTATGAATGGCAACAATACCTGTTGGGTAGAAGGCGAAGCCCGCATGTATCTGGACGATGATCCGTATCCGTCTATCCACTATACCGGAACTGAAGACTACTTCGGCGGTTCCTATGGATTTGGAAATGACATCATCATCAAGAGCTATCAGACCTTCAGCGGCTTATATACCGGCATGTATGCAATCTATGGAGACAATCGGGAATTCTATAACGGACAGCAGAGATTCCTGCTGTATCATTTCCATATTGCAGACCCGATCCGTTTTGAGAATAAGTTTCGTATGACACTCGACAACATGGGCTGGACCGGACCGCGTTACGATGATTACACCAGTGTTGCTTATTGGTATCAGACCCTGCCGTCCGCACCGCTGATGCCACTGCCGACAGATGCAGAGATGTGTATGAGATAATAGATGTCAGATAGACCAGATCAGGTTATTTTGCCGGAAAGGATAGAGGTATTATGTTACTGGAAGAGAAGTTTTTGGAATTTCATCGTTATGCCAGCAGCCACAATCTGCCGCTGGAAGCTATCAGTGTCGGAGATGAGAACAAGGTACTCTGTGAGATGCACTACGCAGCAAATGCACCGAGAAATATTTATTCACATACCAAGAGTTTTACGGTAACAGCAGTTGGACTCGCAATGGAAGAGGGAAAACTAAGCCTGGAAGATCATGTGGCGGAAGTGTTTAAAGATAAACTTCCTTCAAATCCGGATCCAAATCTGGAGAAGATTCAGTTGAAACATCTGCTCTGCATGTCCAGTGGCTTTGGTAAGGCACTTCTGATGAATGCGGACAGACGTCCGGGCGTCGGCGCACCGGATTATGAGAAATATATGATGGCACAGCCGGTTCCTGTGGAGCCAGGCAGTGCATTCTGCTATTCCTCTGCCGACAGTATTCTGGCTGCTCATATGGTAACGTGCGCTGCATGAACATTTTCTGATGGAATTGTAAGAATAGACTTGCAACAATATGCTATAATTTGCCCAGAAACCGTACTTTTGGCTGAAAAGGCTTAAAATCAAGGCTTTTAGGGAATGTGGATGGGATTTGTACCCCCATTGTACTCCTATTTTGTAAAACAGTAGGATCATCAACCGGACTTCCCTCGATAAAAAAGAATATGATTTGTGGCGAAAGAAGTTCCTTCGGGGACTTCTTTTCACTTACATAAGGAATTAAGCAGAAGATTCTCCATGCAGGATGAGGCAGAGCAGAAAGCAACGATTCTTACTCACTTCTATCCGGAGGTTACTGTGGAGAAGATGAGTTCATATCGGAAGAAGCAGTAAATGTTATCACATAGAAACAGGAAATGTGGTATACTGTGCCTATGTAAAAAAAGAATGTGTTTTACAAATCGGAATTCGAGAAGGTAAGTGAATGGGATACCACGATACAAGATACCATGGAGGAATATGATAATGTCGAAAGATGAGTATTTGATAACCGATACGCCCCTCAAAGCGTTGACGGTTTTTGCAATGCCAATGATTCTTGGAAGTTTTTTTCAGCAGGTATACAATATGGCCGACTCTATTATTGTCGGCCAGTTTGTTGGTTCTTCCGCACTTGCAGCTGTCGGTGCATGTGCAGCATTGACTAATGTGTTCATTTGTGTGGCACTGGGAGCCGGTGTTGGAGCCGGTGTGCTTGTGAGCCGTTATTTCGGAGCCAGAGAGTATGGCAAAATGAAAACAATCGTGTCAACCTCCTTGATTAGCTTTTTGCTTCTAAGTATAGTCCT
>VOFF01000497.1_pt1 | contig 30001 bp, 43 predicted proteins | sample 5384061 | NCBI WGS metagenome assembly VOFF01 (sample SAMN12384725, study PRJNA508395) | human gut metagenome | isolation source: healthy gut E | host: Homo sapiens | reverse complement strand
TTTCGTCTGATTCCCCGCTGCCTCCAGCACGCACTTGCCACAAGGCCCCGAGAGTCAGCACGTCGCCTGCACCACCTGCCGGTCCGGCTTCTGCCAGTCCGCCCAGTTCACCTGCACCTTGCCGGAGGTGACGGCCCCTCCACCGCCTTGCTGTCAGGGAAAGCCCACCGACAGAACACTATCCAGCCGCAGGGAGGACACGGTATCCCGCAGCAGCTTCACCTTCTCCTCCGGCACCTGCAGCTGCGTTGATCGGGGCTGCCTTCAGCCGTACCCGGCCGGCGCTGTCCCAGCTATCCAGCAGGAAGCGGCGCACCGGCTCCGTCACCAGCACATCCACCGACTGCTCTGCCACCAGAATATCCCCCACGGATTCTCTCTGGTAACACCCAGCCCCCATCCAGGCTGCCCAGCACGTCCCGGTGGGTCAGGCTGTTGGGTTCATAAAGGTGGCCGCAGAGCGGCCACGGCCTCGAAGTCGGTTCCGTCTGCCAATCCGGCAGGAAGTGGGCCTGCCGCCGCTGAGCGGTATCAGCCACCTTATAGAAGCCAGCCCCTCCCCGGACATCCAGCGCCCCCATCAGGCGGCGCACCAGCCCTGCTCCGCCGGGGAGAAAGCCCGTCACCACCGGGATGTTCCTGCGGCGGCACTGCTCGTATTTATCCCAGACCCTTCCAAGCAGCAGGCGCTCGTCACCGTTTGCCGCCAGACGGTCCAATAGGTCCTGTTTATCCATGGTTCTCCCCCAGATTCTGCGTGTGGTACAAAGCCGGGCGTAGGGCCCCGTTCTCCGCCAGCAGCTGGGCATGGCTGCCCTGCTCGGCAATGCGGCCGTCCCTGCACCACCAGAATCCGGTGGGCGGAGCGGATGGATGGAGAGCCGGTGGGCAATGATGAGGGTGGTGCCCCTGGCTCAGCTGGTCGAAGGCCCCTGAATTTTTTGCCTCGGTGACGCTGTCCAGCGCCGAAGTGGCCTCGTCCAAAAATGAGGATGGCCGGGTCCTTCAGAAGATGCGGCGATGGCCACCCGCTGCTTCTGGCCCGCCGGAGAGCATGGCCCCCCCCCCCCCACATAGGTGTCGAAGCCCTCGAGGCATGGCCCGGATATTCGTCCAGCAGCTCCGCCCTCGGTGGCCGCCTGCTCCACCTCCTCGTCGGTGGCGTCAGGCTGCCATAGCGGATATTCTCAAAAATCGTATCGGCAAAGAGGAACACGTCCTGCTGGACAATGCCGATGGCCCTGCGCAGGGAGCGCTGGGTCACCTGCCGCACGTCCAGCCCATCCACCGAATGCTGCCCTCCGTGACGTCATAGAACCGGGGAATCAGCTGGCACAAGGTACCTTTTGCCACCGCCGGAGGGGCCTACAATGGCCACTGTCCCCCGGCGGCCACAGTGAAGGTCCACATGTCATGAAGCACCGCCAGCTGCCCGGATAGGTGAAGCTGACATGACGTGGTCCACGTCTCACCCCTGCACCTGCGACAGCTCCCCGGGCGTCGGGGGCGTCCTGAATGGGTGGGCTCCGTGGCCATCAGTTCCAATTTGAACCGGAAGGTCGGCAGCCGCGTTGAGAACATCTCTGAGAAATTGGGCCAGCCTGCATGGGGCTGACGAAGGTGCCAATGTACAAAGAGAAGGTCAGCACCACCAGATCCATCTGGTTGCGCATAATCAAAAAGCCGCCAAAGGCAATTACCGCCACCAGGATGCACAGGAAGAACTCCATGCTGGCGCCCATCTCTTTTTATGAAAGCCACGGGAGGTCTTGGATATTCGTTGGCGCCGTGAACCGGTCGTGAAGGCGAAGGCCTTTTTTTTTGCGGACGCCGGAAAGATCCCATCTCGTTGATGAAAGGTTTTCTGCTTGACCGCTTGGACCGCTGCCATTTGCGGCGGGTGGTCACCACCAGTTGGGGATGATGAGCCACCACCAGAGCCAGCCTCCACTGAATGGTGAACATCACCAGGGCGCCCACAATGGTGATTGACAGGAGGTCACCGTGTCTTCCGGCCCGTGGTGGGCCAGCTCCGTCAGGTCAAACAGGTCCGAGGTGATGCGGCTCATCAGCTGGCCGGTCCGGTTCCGGTCGTAAAAGTCAAAGCCCAAATCCTGCATATGGGTGAAGAGATCCGGCGGATGTCCGCTTCCCACCCGGATGCCAAAGGTAAGGCCCCCATAGCCCACCACGAAGCACACAGAAAGGAGCGCAGCACAAAGGCCAGCACCACAATACCCATGACGATGAAGAAAGTGCGGTACTGGCTGCTGGGGCAGCCACTGGTACATGGCGGTGGCGGGAGATCAGGGGAAAGGCCAGAGAGAGATCATAAAAAGCGCAGATGATATCCAATGCGAAAAGCCGGCGGTGGGGCCGGAAATAACTGAGGAAAATGGCCAGAGGCCGTTTGGTCTGAAAATCCTTGGTGGTCATGGTGCGCTGAATCTCCTGTTCATATACTTGCCGCAGCGCAAAAGGCGATGCAGATTTGATTTTTTATTATACCATGTTTTTTTCCGCATAGCAAGCGGTGGCCGGTGGGAGTTTTTATCGAAAGCAAATCAAAACCTCCGGCTAAGCCGGAGGTTTGACTAGGCCCTATAAGGGCCCATTACGGACGAAGCCCCTTAAGGGGCCCCAAAGGTTTGCCGACCGCATTCCTTTCTCGGGCTACCCCTTAAGGGGTTTTTATCTATGCCTTGGGATTCTTACTACCCGTAAACGGGTCTATAAATTCCTTTATGCTAATCTGGTCAGACATTTTGTCCTCCTCCAACTGGTTCTGTATGTACGCCTTTATCGCTTTCTTGTTTCGGCCTACCGTATCCACAATATATCCTCTTGCCCAAAAGTGCCTGTTCCCGTACTTATACTTCAGGTTGGCATGTCGGTCAAATATCATCAGGCTGCTCTTTCCTTTCAGGTATCCCATAATCTGGGATACGCTGTACTTCGGCAGGATGCTTATCAACATGTGGATGTGGTCTGGGCATGCTTGTGCTTCTATGATTTCTACGCTCTTTTGCTGGCACAACTTCCGCAGTATAATCCCTATGTCCTCTTTTATCTTTCCATATATCTCCATCCGTCTATATTTCGGCGCAAACACCACATGGTATTGACAACGCCAACTGGTATGTTCTAAACTACTTGCATCTACTTCTTTCATGAATTAGTCTCCCTTGTTTTTGTAAGTTTTGGTCGGCAAACCTCTTCCTTACTCTAACTCGGAGACTTTTTCTTGTCTACTTTTGCCCCTCGCCACAGGCTATTTTCCCCCCGGCAGAGCCGGGGTTGTCTTTGATGGCCATGCGGAGACGGCTGCCGACAGGCATACCGGCAGTTGTCTCCCCGCCCCCTTACAGGGGGGAGCCTTTGTCCTCTGTCGGTGCTTTTTCATGTCTTACAAAGTGAATTTTTTTTTGCTGTATTCCTCATAATGGGCGGGCGAAAGGGTCGGATTTCATATCCTTGACGCTCTTCAAATACTCGTGGGTATCGAAGGCGTCGGACTCCAGCTCGATCATGGCCACGGCAATATTGGAGCAGTGGTCCGCCACCCGCTCATAGTTGGTGAGCAGATCGTTGAACACGAAGCCCTGACTCAGGGTGCATACGCCCTTTTGCAGACGGTCCACATGGTGCAGCTTCAGCTCGTCGCACAGGCCGTCGCTGATCTCCTCCAGGGGCTCTACCCGGCTGGCGGCGGCCAGATCCCCCCTCCACAAAGGCGTGGATGGAAAGGTAGAGGATTTCGGAGACGGCATCCTCCATGACCTTCAGCTCCCGGCTGGCCTCCTCTGAGAAGGCCATGCCCTTTGTGGATGCTCCTGCGCCACCTCGGGAGATGTTCAGGGCGTGGTCGGAGATGCGCTCGAAGTCGGAGATGGTATGCAGGTACTTGGATACCTCCTCACTCTGACGGGCGGTGAGTTCCTTACCGGTGATCTTCATCAGGTAGGTACCCAGCCGGTCCTCATAGCGGTCCACGGTGGACTCCGTCTCCGCCACGGCCCGGAAGCCCTTTGTCGCTGTACTGATGCACCAGCGCCATGGCGGCCAGCAGATTCTCCATGGCGCACTGAGCCATGGCGTCGGTGACCTGACGGCTCTGCTCGATGGCCAGCGCCGGGTGCTGCAGGAAGCGCTCCTCCAGACGGTCCATCTTCTGGCGCTCCCGGCTGCTCTCGGAGTCGTCCGGCACCAGCATACATACCAGCTTCTCCAGCAGTCCGATGAGGGGGGCATCAGGGCCACCACCGTGGCCAGGCGGAACAGGGTGTTCGCCAGAGCGATGGACACGGTGGTCATGGTGGTATCCATGAAGTCAAAATGCACCACGGCATTGACGGCATAAAAGATGCAGCCCCAGATCACCACGCCCAGCACGTCGATGAGCAGATGGACGAAGGCCGTGCGCTTGCCGCCGACGTTGGCACCCAGTGCCGACAGCAGCACCGGCACCGCAGCGCCGATGGCAATCCCATGATAATAGGAAGGGGCAATTTCAAAGGTGACGGCTCCGGTGGCGGCCAGCGCCTGCAGGATACCCACGGCGGCGGAGGCACTCTGGATGACGCTGGTGAACACGATGCCCACCAGAATTCCCAGCAGAGGGTTAGCGAAGGAGGTCATGGCGTTGATGAACACCGCACTCTCCCCCAGGGGCTCCACGGCGCCGCTCATGGCGGTCATGCCAGCCCGTACATCAGCACGGCAAAGCCCAGCAGGATCTCCCCCACATGGGCGGGTGGTCTGCTTCCTGCTGATCATCCGCAGCAGGGTGCCGATGGTGGCCATCAGGGCCGTCAGAGTGGAAGTGCTCAGCAGGGCCACCCAGCCGCCGCCGGAGAGGTTGCTAAGGCACAGCACCCAGCCGGTAACGCTGGTGCCCAAGATGGCGCCCAGCACGATGCCGATGGCCTGATTGACCTTCATCATGCCGGAGTTGACGAAGCCCACCACCATCACCGAGGTGGCGGAGGAGGACTGGATCACCGCCGTGACGCCGGTCCCCAGCAGGACCCCCTTGATGGGCGTGCTGGTGAGGTTATACAGCACCAGCTCCAGCTGATTGCCTGCTACCTTCTTCAGGGCATCGCCCATGATGGACATACCGAACAGGAACAGGGCCAGGCCGCCCAGCAGGGAAATGAAATCAGAAACGCTCAAAACGCATTCCCCCTCCCAGTATATTTGATTCAACAGGATATAGTATAACGTAAAAAACTCCGGCTGTCGACAGAAACTATGGAATAATTTGTGGAAAAAAAGCATAAAGATTTGCAGCGATTCTATACCCCTCCACAGAAGTTTCCCGGCAAACGGAATGCAGCCTTGTCATACGGGGCAGACTATGGTATAATACTCTATCATAAAATTACGCTGCCGGTCTATGGGTCCGGCAATCTTGTGAGGAAGCATATGAAACACGGACTCATCGTTTTTCTGGTATCCATGGTCCCCCTCATCGAGCTGCGGGGCGCCATCCCCTACGGCGTGGCCTACGGGATGCCGCTGTGGCTGACGTATCTCATTGCCATCGTGGGGAATATGCTGCCGGTGCCGTTTATCTATCTCTTCGCCCGGAAGATCCTTCTTTGGGGCAAGGATAAGCCTGTCATCGGAAGGTTCTTCACCTTCTGTCTGGAAAAGGGCGAGCGGGGCGGCCAAAAGCTTCAGGCGAAGGCCGGCCAGGGCTTGTTCTGGGCTCTTTTGCTGTTCGTGGGGATCCCCCTGCCCGGCACCGGTGCGTGGACGGGAACTCTGGCGGCCTCTCTGCTGGATATGGGCTTTAAGAAGAGCGTGCTGGCCTGCATGGGCGGTTGCGGCTGGCCGGGTGCATCATGGGCATCCTCAGCGTGCTGGGCGTGTCTGCCTTTGGCGCTGTGGTACAATAGTTTTTTTTCACAATGGGACTTTTTTCTTATCATTCAGAAAAAGTCCCATTTTTTATAAAATAAATTATTTTTGCAAATTAACAGACAATGTGTTGATTTTCACATTAAGATGTGCTAAGATAACGGACAATTTCAAGTCAGCCTCTGCCGAACGGGCCGCTACAAGGGCCGGACGGCATATGCTTATAGATCCATTCACAAGGAAAGGCGGTGACGACCATGTATCTGGAGCTGGTGAAGCAGGTATCGCAGGTGGAGCAGGAGACGGAAGCCTCCGTCCGTCAGGCAGCCCAGCAGGCTCAGCAGATGCAGGAGGAGGCGGAACGCTCCGGACGTGCGCTGGTGGAACAGACACGCCGGGACTTGCAGCAGCTGGAGACCCAGCGCCGCCGGCAGGCGGCGGAGGACGCCGAAGCAGCCCGGCAGCAGGCGCTGCGGGAGGTTCAGGCAGACTGTGACGCCCTGCGGCAGCGGGCCGGGGCCAAGATGTCTCAGGCAGTAGACACCATTCTGAGAAGGGTGGTGCAGGAGTAGTGGCCATTGTGAAAATGCAGCGGCTGCACCTGTTGGCGATGGAGGCGGGCGGCAGTCCCTGATGGATGCGCTGCTGCGGTTCGGTCGGCTGGAGATCCGGCAGACGGAGGATCTGGCGGCGGATCCGGACTGGGCGGTGCTGCTGCATCCGGAACCGGCGGAGCTGGTTCGCTGGCGGGAGGCCTCCCGCCAGATGGAGGCGGCGCTGGCGGCGCTGGGCAGCCGGGGTCTGAAAAAAGACCGGACTGTTTGCCCCCCGCCCCGCATCAGCCAGGTCAGTTTCTGGATGAGGCGGCACTGCGGCAGCAGCAGGCGCTGGCAGCGGAGATCCTGGGCCATACGGCCCGCAAGGAGCAGCTGACCTCCCAGCTTCAGCGTATTCAGGCCCCGCGGCTGTCGCTGGAGCCGTGGGCGGAGCTGGACGTGCCCTTGGAGATGCACCGCAGCGGCCAGCTGTCGGTGATCCCCGGCACCATGCCCCTGCGGTCGGACCTCCAGCAGGCAAAAAAACGCTCTGGAGGAACAGCCGCCGGAGCTGGTACAGGTATCCCTGTCGCCGCCGCAGCAGCAGTATCTTCTGCTGCTGGTACATCAGGCGGCGGAGAGCGCAGTGCTGGAGGTGCTGCGGCCCTTCGGCTTTGCGACGGCCTCCTTCGGTACCCTCACCGGCACGGTGCAGGAGAAACCTGCAGCGGCTGGACGATGAGGGAGGAGCAAACCCGGCAGGATCGCCGGGCGGAGGACGCTGCGCTGGACGCCCTGGGAGGCCGTCAGCCGGAGCTGAAGCTGGGTCTGGACCGGCTGAATCTGCAAATTCAGCGGGAGGATAACCGGCAGCGGCTCCTCACCGACGGACATATCTTCTATTTGGAGGGCTGGGTGCCGGAGGCAGACACCGCCCGGCTGGAGCAGCTGCTGGAGGGCTACTCCTGTGCGTGGGATCTGCGGGTCCCCACCGAGGAGGAGTATCCGGAGGTGCCGGTGACGCTGAAGAGCAACTGGCTCACCCGGTCCATGACCTGCATCACGGAGCAGTACTCCATGCCCGCCTATGACGGCGTGGACCCCAACCCGGTCATGGCCCCGTTTTTCATCCTGTTCTTCGGCATGATGATGGCGGACATGGGCTACGGCCTTCTGATGATCTTTCTGCCGCTGCTGTACCTGAAAAAGGCACGACCGCCGGAGAGCAAACGGGGCTTCATCGAGCTGATCCTGTGGTGCGGCATCGTGACCTTTATTTTCGGCGCTCTCACCGGCGGCTTCTTCGGGGACTTCATCCCCAGCTGTGCAAGGTCATTGACCCGGCCAGCACCTTTGAGCTGCCCAGCCTCTTCTCGCCGCTGAACGACACCATGGCCATCATGGTCGGCTCCATGGTGCTGGGCGGCATCCAGATCCTCACCGGCATGACCATCAGCGTGGTGAAGAAAAAACCAGGGACGGTCACTTTGCCGACGCCTTGTGGGACGAGATCACATGGTGGATCATTCTGGCCGGCGGGGCCATGGCGCTCCTGAAGGTGGGCAGCGTGGCCGGTGTGCCGGTAGTGCTGGTCATCGGCGTGCTGATGCTGGTATACGGCTCCGGTCGGGGCAAGAAGGGCTTCGGCAAGGTCACGGGGCTGGTGAGCGCCGTATATAACGGCGTCACAGGCTTTTTCAGCGATATCCTCTCCTATGTGCGTCTGATGGCGCTGATGCTGTCGGGCGCCGTGCTGGCGCAGGTATTCAATATGCTGGGTGCCACCACCGGAAACGTGGTGGGCTTCGTGGTCATTGCCCTCATCGGCAACGCCCTGAATCTGGCGCTGAACCTGCTGGGCTGCTACGTCCACGATATGCGTCTGCAGTTTCTGGAATTTTTCGGTCGGTTTTACAAGGAGGGGGCGGCAAGAGCTACAGGCCGCTGTCCGTAGAAACACAATATGTTGAAGTTATGAAGGAGGATAATTGATATGTATGATTTTCTGAACGCCATCGGCGGCATGGGTTTCGCCATTCTGGGTGCGGCGCTGACGGTGGGTCTGTGCTGCGTGGGCTCCGCCAAGGGTACCGGTCTCGTGGGTGAGGCCGCCGCCGGTCTGGTCAGCGAGGATCCCGACAAGAGCACCAAGTGCCTGATCTTGCAGGTGCTGCCCGGTACGCAGGGTCTGTATGGCTTCGTGGCCCTGTTCATCGTCCTGCTGCAGGTAGGTCTCATGAGCGGCACTCCCGTAGATCTGACGCTGACGCAGGGTATGTCCTTCTTCGCCGCCTGCATCCCCACCGCCATCGGCGGCTGGCTCTCCGCCAAGTTCCAGGGCCGTGTGGCCGCCGCCTCCGTGGGTATCGTGGCCAAGCACCCGGAGGCCGCCACCAAGGGCCTGATCTTCTGCGGTATCGTGGAGTTCTACGCCATTTTGTCCCTGGTGGCTACCATCATGCTGGCTACCAACATTCTGTAAAACGGAGCAGGCCATGAAGGGACTGGAACGGATCACCCAGCGCATCCAGACGGATGCACAGGGGCAGATAGAAGCCCTGACGGCGGCAGGACGCCGCCAGGCACAGGAGATCACGGAGAAGTACGAGGACCAGGCCCGGCAGCTGCGCCAGGCGGATCAGGAAAAGGCCGCCCGTGATGCCCAGCAGGACCAGCGGAGAGCCCAGAGCGGCGCCGACCGCACCCGCCGGGAGCAGCTCCTCGCCTGCAAGCAGCAGCTCATTGACGATACCTTCCGACAGGCCCGGCAGCAGCTGACGCAGCTGCCCCGTGAGAAATATGTGCATCTGCTGGTGCAGCTGGCGGTGAAAAACGGAGCCGGCACCGAGGAGATCATCCTCTCCCCGGAGGACGCACCGCTGGGACAGCAGGTGCTGGAGGGTGCCAACGCTCAGGGACGGCACTTCCGCCTGTCTGCGGAGCAGCGTCCCACCGGCGGAGGGCTGATCCTCAAGCAGGGCAGCGTGGAGTGCAGCTGCACCTTCCCGGAGATCCTGCGGCAGCTGCGACAGGAGATGTCCGGCGAGGTCGCCGCCATTCTGTTTGACTGAGAGGGGGCTGCCCTTTGACCAAGAAGTATCATGATACGGAATATCTGTATCTCAGCGCCTGTATCCACAGCTGGGAGACTCGGCTGCTGACCCCGGAGCGCCGGGAGCAGCTGCTGTCGGCTCCGACGGACCGGGATGCGGCCCGTGTGCTGGAGGAGATGGACTGGCCCGCCTTTGACCCGGAGTCGGAGGCGGCGCTGGATCAGGCCGTTGGCCGGCGGCGGGAGGAGCTGTTCGCCCGTCTGGGCAAGGATATGCCCGATGCACGGATCCTGGACGTTTTCCGGCTGCCCACGGACTATCACAATCTGAAGGTATTGGTAAAGAGCCGGGGCGAGGACTGCCGCCGCCTGCTGATGGCAGGAGGCCGGTGGGATCCGGAGCAGCTGCTGTCGGACTACCGGCAGCGGGAGCTGCGGGACTTCCTCCCTGCCGAGACGGCGCAGGCCGTACAGCAGGCCCGTCAGGCTCTGGCGGAGACCGGCAACGGTCAGGAGTGCGATCTTGTGCTGGACGGCACCTGCTTCCGGGAGCTGACCCGGCTGGCGGATGCGGTGGACTGCCCCGCCCTGACGGACTATCTCCGCACCCGCATCGACGGCGTGAACCTGTGCAGCGCCGTGCGGGCCCACCGGCTGAGAAAAGGGCCGGACTTCCTGCACAAGGTGCTGCTGGAGGGCGGCAGCGTTCCTCCGGCAGCGCTGGAGGAGGCCGCCCCTGCCGATCTGCGGGAGCTGTATGCCGCCACACCTCTGCGGGAGGCCGCCGGTCTGGCGGAGGGCATCTGCGCCGGCAACGGCAGCATGACGGCGCTGGAAAAGCAGTGCGACAACGCCGTGCTGCGTCTGGCGGCCAAGGCCCGCCGCACCCCCTTCGGCGTGGAGACGGCACTGGGGTATCTCATTGCGGCGGAAGCGGAACTCACCGCCGTCCGCACCATCATGACGGGACGCCGGGCGGGACTGTCCGCCGACGCCATCCGGGAAAGGCTGCGTGATATTTATGGCTAAGATCGCCGTCATCGGTGACCGGGACAGCGTGCTGGGCTTCCGGGCTTTGGGACTGGAGGTCCACACCGTGGAGGACAGCACCGAGGCCCGCCATCTGCTCCGTAAGGCTGCGGAGGAGGGCTGTGCGGCGGTGTTCCTGACGGAGGCGCTGGCGGCTCCCCTGCAGGAGGAGATCGACCGCTATAAGGAGGCGCTGACCCCCGCCATCGTATTGATCCCCGGCAAGGGTGGTTCCCTTGGGCTGGGGGAGACTGCGCTGCACAACGCCGTGGAGCGTGCCGTGGGCGCAGACATCACTTGAAGGGAGCGTAACTATGGGCAAAGTAATCAAAGTCTCCGGGCCGCTGGTGGTAGCCGACGGCATGGCGGACGCCAACATGGCGGACGTGGTGCGTGTGGGTCCCAAGCAGCTGATCGGAGAGATACTGAATATGACCGGCGACCGGGCGTCCATTCAGGTCTATGAGGAGACCTCCGGTCTGGGGCCGGGTGCGGAGGTGGTCACCACCGGCGCTCCCCTGTCCGTGGAGCTGGGGCCAGGGCTGATCGAGAGCATTTACGACGGCATCCAGCGCCCGCTGGAGGAGATCCGCAGCATGGCCGGGGCTCACATCCCCCGTGGCATTCAGGCCCCGCCGCTGCCGGAGGATAAAAAGTGGGATTTCACCCCTGTGGCCAAGCCCGGCGACGCCGTGGTGGCCGGAGACGTGCTGGGTACCGTGCCGGAGACGGCCTCGGTGCTCCACAAGATCATGGTCCCCCACCGCATGGACGGCACCGTGGAATGGGTGGCAGAGGCCGGAGCATACACCATCCGGGACGTCATCGCCAAGGTGCGTCTGGCGGACGGCTCCCTGAAAGAGCTGACCATGGTGCAGAAGTGGCCCGTCCGTGTGGGGCGGCCCTATCGCAAGAAATTCCCGCCCTCTGCGCCGCTTCAGACCGGCCAGCGGGTCATCGACACCATGTTCCCCGTGGCCAAGGGCGGCACCGCCGCCGTCCCCGGTCCCTTCGGCTCCGGGAAAACGGTGGTGCAGCATCAGCTGGCCAAGTGGGCGGACGTGGACATCGTGGTCTACATCGGCTGCGGCGAGCGTGGCAACGAGATGACGGACGTGCTGCGGGAGTTCCCGGAGCTGACGGATCCCCGCACCGGCGAGACGCTGATGAAGCGGACGGTGCTGATCGCCAACACCTCAGATATGCCTGTGGCCGCCCGTGAGGCCTCCGTATACACCGGCATCACCATCGCTGAATATTTCCGGGACATGGGCTACGCCGTGGCCGTTATCGCAGATTCCACCTCCCGCTGGGCCGAGGCCCTGCGTGAGATGTCCGGCCGTCTGGAGGAGATGCCCGGCGAGGAGGGCTACCCCGCCTATCTGGTGAGCCGTCTGGCCCAGTTCTATGAGCGGGCCGGTGTGGTGCAGTGCCTCGGCAGCGAGGAGCGCACCGGCAGTCTGACGGCGGTGGGCGCCGTGTCGCCTCCCGGCGGCGACCTCAGTGAACCGGTAGCTCAGGGTACCATGCGTATCGTGAAGGTGTTCTGGTCGCTGGATGCATCGCTGGCCTATCGGCGGCACTTCCCGGCCATCCACTGGCTGAACTCCTACTCCCTGTATCTGGACTCCCTGCGCCCGTGGTTCGACGAACATCTGGGACAGGCGTTCATGCAGAACCGTGACCACGCCATGCACCTGCTGCAGGAGGAGAACGAGCTCAACGAGATCGTCCAGCTGGTGGGTAAGGACTCCCTGAGCCCCAACGACCAGCTGACGCTGGAGATCACCCGGATGCTGCGGGAGGACTTCTTGCAGCAGAACGCCTTCATGGATGTGGACTCCTACACCGGCTTCGACCGGCAGGAGCGGCTCATGTCCCTGATTTTAGGCTATGAGACGCTGGGGCGTCAGGCCCTGACCCGTGGTGTCACCGTCCGGGATCTGGCCCATCTGCCGGCCCGTGAGGAGATCGGCCGGGCCAAATACGAGGAGGAGAGCACTTGGCGCTCCGCCTATGACAAGATCGAAGCGGATCTGCAGAGCCAGATCCGTGAGCTGGAGCGAAAGGCGGGTGAGGAGCAATGATGAAGGAATATCGCACCATCCGGGAGGTCAACGGGCCTTTGATGGTGGTGGATCAGGTGGAGGGCGTCACCTATGACGAGCTGGCGGAGATCCAGCTGTCTGACGGCACCCTGCGCCGGTGCAAGGTGCTGGAGGTCAACGGCGACCGGGCCGTGGTGCAGCTGTTTGAAAACTCCGCCGGCATCAACCTGCGGGACTCCAAGATCCGCTTTCTGGGGCATCCCTTGCAGCTGGCAGTGTCCGAGGATATGCTGGGCCGTGTCTTTGACGGCATGGGGCAGCCCATCGACGGCGGCCCCGCTCTGCTGCCGGAGAAGTATCTGGACATCAACGGTCTGCCCATGAATCCCGCCGCCCGTGACTACCCCAATGAGTTCATCCAGACGGGCATCTCCGCCATCGACGGTCTGAACACGCTGGTGCGTGGCCAGAAGCTTCCCATTTTCTCCGGCTCCGGTCTGCCCCACGCCCGTCTGGCGGCTCAGATCGCCCGGCAGGCCAAGGTGCTGGATGACTCCACTCCCTTCGCCGTGGTGTTCGCCGCCATCGGCATCACCTTTGAGGAGTCGGAGTACTTCGTCTCCGAGTTCCGCCGCACCGGCGCCATCGACCGGACGGTGCTGTTCACCAATCTGGCCGACGACCCTGCCGTGGAGCGTATCGCCACGCCCCGTATGGCGCTGACGGCCGCCGAGTATCTGGCCTTTGAAAAGGGAATGCACGTGCTGGTGATCCTGACGGATATCACCAACTACGCCGAGGCGCTGCGGGAGGTATCCGCCGCCCGGAAGGAGGTCCCCGGCCGCCGTGGCTATCCCGGCTACCTGTATACCGACCTTGCCACCATGTATGAGCGGGCGGGCCGCCAGCTGGGCTGCCCCGGTTCCGTGACCATGATCCCCATTCTGACCATGCCGGAGGACGACAAGACCCACCCCATCCCCGACCTGACGGGCTATATCACCGAGGGACAGATCATCCTGTCCCGTGACCTGTACCGCAAGAACATTCAGCCCCCCATCGACGTGCTGCCCAGTCTGTCCCGCCTGAAGGACAAGGGCGTGGGCGAGGGAAAGACCCGTGAGGATCACGCCCCCACCATGAACCAGCTGTTCTCCGCCTACGCCTCCGGCAAGGAGGCCCGTGAGTTGATGACCATTCTGGGCGAGTCCGCCCTGACGGATACGGATCTGAAGTTCGCCAAGTTCGCTGACGAATTTGAAAAGCGCTACGTCTCTCAGGGCTTCGACACCGATCGTTCCATCACCGAGACGCTGGATCTGGGCTGGGAGCTGCTGCGCCTGTTGCCCCGTGAGGAGCTTAAGCGCATCAAGGGCGACATGGTGGATAAGTATCTGCCCAAGGAGGACTGATCGCTATGGCGGGAAAGACCATCAATCCCACCCGCATGGAGCTGACCCGGCTGAAGGCCAAGCAGAAAACGGCCCTCCGGGGCCACAAGCTCCTCAAGGACAAGCGGGACGGCCTCATGAAGCAGTTCATGCAGGAGGTGCGCCGCACCCGTCAGCTGCGTAAACGGGTGGAGGAGGGCCTGGCGCAGGCCAACGCCGCCTTCACCGTAGCCAGCGCCGTCATGTCCCCGGAGATGCTGGAGCAGGCGCTGATGGCCCCCCGGCTCTCCACAGAGGTGACGGTGGACCAGCGCAACATCATGAGCATCGCCGTGCCGGTGTTCCATCGGGCGGAGCAGGAGGCTCAGCCGGATCTGGCCTGCTATGGCTTTGCCCAGACCAGCGGCGAGCTGGACGATGCTCTGCAGGCCCTGAACCGGGTGTACAGCGATCTGCTGGAGCTGGCGCAGGCGGAAAAGACCGTCCAGCTGCTGGCGCAGGACATCGAGCGCACTCGCCGACGGGTCAATGCACTGGAGTATGTGGTGATCCCGGAAAATCAGCGGAACATCCGCTACATCACCATGAAGCTGGAGGAGAATGAGCGGGGCAACACCACCCGGCTCATGAAGGTCAAGGACATGGTGCTGCAGGACGCCCACCACTACAAGTCATAACGAAAGAAGCGGAAGGCTCTCGCCTTCCGCTTCTTTGTTGATTCGCTGCCATCGATGGGATTGCTGGCAGCATCATTCCCCCTCGTACTCGCTGAGGCCCAGCTGCCACCGGTCGGCCTCAGCCGGGCGGGCGGTCAGCCCCAGATAATAGGCATCCAGCTCCGTCAGCTGGCCGGTGATGCGATCCATATCGCCGTTGATGGTGTACATGATGTCCTGTGACCCCGTCTCCTTGCAGTAGTCCACGTAAGCCTGTGGGATCAGCCCCCCGGTATAGTACAGATCCGGGACCCCGAAGGCGTGGAGCAGCTCATGTGCGTAGGCAGATGGCGGCTCATCCACAGGGCCTGCCGCCCGGAGAAACAGATTGACCAGCTCCGTGTCGCAGGCCTGACTGTTCAGCCGTCCCAGCGACCAGGGACTGGGCGTTCCCTCATAGGGCGTGTTGAAAAAGAAAAAGTACACCACATTGTCTGCGTCATACGCACGCTTCAGCTCCTCGGTGGGGATGTTCTCCTGAATATAACCGGCCTGCACATCGTACATGGAGCCGTCTGCACGCACCAGCGTCTCGGTGAATTTGGCGCTGTACCGCAGATCGGGGTTCTCCTTCCAATCGTAGAAAAATTCGGCCGTGACGCCGTATGGTTTTACGGCATCCGTCAGCCATTCCGTGGCGATGCGGAGGTGCTCCTGCGTCTGGTCTATATCGGCAGCGTCCGTTGTCTCGTCCCAATGGGTAGCGGCATCGTCGGCAAAAATGGATACCACCAGCGTCCGGCCATGGATGTAAGCGGCAGAGCCGTGGGCCGAGACTGCCTGATCCGGGGCCTGCGAAGGCTCGGTCTCCTGCGTTGGTTCTGGGGTCTCCGGCTGGGTCTGCACCTCCGCCGTCGGCAGCTGGGGCGCTTCCCTCCGGGCGCAGGCCGCCATCGTCGTACACAGCAGCGTACACAGAAGCAGCCATAGGATCCGTCTCTTCATGTCTACTCTTCTCCTTCGTTGATCCCGTCTATTTTCCCACATCCCACTCTGCTTGTCAACCGACGGAGGATTCCTCTTATTTTCCTTTGTTTCTCAGGCAGCTTCAATTGTGTCTATTCTGTAAATATACAGGGCACTATTGGCCCGTCAGCTTGATTTTCATCACTATGTCTGTTAAAATAACAGTAGTTTGACACGCCGCAGGAGGGCGGCGATCGCAGGAAAGGGGCGGATGGAGAAATGCAGGATTTCTGGCGCTGTGCGCTGTATCTGGCGGCGCTGGGGGTGGCGGCCCATCCGCTGGGGCAGGCCCTGCCCCGCAAATGGTTCTGCGCCGAAAAGGCCCCATGGCGTTCCGCCCCTTGGGAAAAGGGTGGGCGCATCTACCTGAAGTTGGGTATCCGGAAGTGGAAGGATCATCTGCCGGATATGAGCCGCCTGATGCCGGACATGGTCCGAAAGGATTTGGGCAGCGACCCGGCGGTACTGGTGCAGGAGACCTGCGTGGCCGAGTGCGTCCACTGGGCGCTGACGCTGCTGTCGGCTGGAATTTTTTTCCTGTGGCGCAGCGGCTGGGCGGCGCTGCTGTGGCTGGTGTATAATGTGCTGGGGAACGTGAGCTTCATCGTCATCCAGCGCTATAACCGGCCGAGACTGCAAAAGCTTGCGGAGAAAACAAGGAGGAAACCTGTATGAAAGTGCTTCTGTTCTCCTGTTCCACGGGGGGAGGACACAACTCTGCCGCTGCGGCGCTGGCTCAGGAGCTGGAGGCCCGCAGTGTGGAGAGCCGCACCTATGACGCCCTGCAATTCCTGCCCAAGTCCACGGCCGACCTCATCAGCCACGGCCACGACTTTGCCTATCGCTATGCCCCCAAAATTTACGGCGCAGGCTATCGCCGGGAGGAGAAGCACCCCTCCAGCCTGTTCTATGAGCAAAGTATCCGGGGCATCGGCCCTCTGTATGAGGAGCTGATCGATCAGGCACCGGACGCTGTGATCTGCGTCCACCTGTTCCCCGCCATGATGATGACGGAGCTGCGCTGCAGCTATGGCGTCCGCATCCCCACCTACTTCGTGGCCACGGACTTCACCTGCTCTCCCGGTGTGGGGGATCTGCAGGTGGACGGACTGTGCATCCCCCACCGGGACCTGATCCCGGAGTTCGTGACCGCCGGACTGCCGCAGGAGCGGCTCTTCCCCACCGGCATCCCCGTTGGGCAGCAGTTCCTGCATCCGGAGAGCCGGGAGGAGGCCCGCCGTGCGCTGAATCTTCCGGTGGATGGCCGCATCCTCACGCTGGCCTGCGGCAGCATGGGCGCCGGACCCCTGCGTACCACCGCTCAGAAGGTAGCGGAGCTCATGGGGCCGGAGGATCTGCTGGTCACCATCTGCGGCAGCAACCACCGGATGTATCAGCAGATGCAGAGCGATTTCTTCCGCCCTGTGGATCGGGTGCGGGTATTGGGCTATACCCACGAGATGTTCCGGTATATGTACGCCTCGGACCTGCTGCTGACCAAGGCCGGGGGCCTCACCACCGCCGAAGCCGTGGCCGCTGGAACGCCGCTGCTGTACCTCAACGCCGTCCCCGGCTGCGAGAGCCACAACATCGACTTCATGACCCGCCACGGCTGTGCGCTGGCGGTCAGCAGCGACGAAGAGCTCCAGCCCATGCTGCAGGGCATCCTCTCCGGGGCCATCGACCCCCGGAGCATGGTGGCCCGTCGGGCGGACTTCCCTACCGCATCCGCTGCCGCCGTCTGCGATTTGGCCCTGCGCCACGCAGGTGCGTAAAATCACAACAGAACGAAACCCCGCAGGCAGTACCTGCGGGGTCCTTTTTGGCTTCAGGAGCGAGGGGCCGCATCCGTGGAACCGGAGAGGTGTGTATTTGGCGTGTTTTTTCCGCATACCGGCCAGCATCAGCCCCACGATTTGGTGATGACGCAGGGCAGCATGGCAGCCAGCTGCGGGGGCAAGACGGGGCGGCCCATGCCAAGGCTCTGGGCGGCGATGCCGATGAAGCCACGACCGGAGATCATATGGCGTCTATCAGATAGCAACATGGTGATCCTCCGCCTTTACGATTGGTCAAAGATCGTTCTCTTGACCGATTTATTCGTTTTCAGGAAAAAACTTCTCTGCGATCCCTGCAAAAATTACCAGCCGCCGCATCGCATATTCGTCCACCGCTGGGAAAAGCTATGTGTGCGATACCCAACCAGCGCAAAAGCGCAAATCAGACATGAAAGGAGAACGACACAATGTCCAGTAAGAACAACAACAAGCTGAATATCCCCGAGGCCCGTGCCGCCATGGATAAGTTCAAGATGGAGGCTGCCAACGAGGTGGGCGTCAACCTGAAGCAGGGGCTACAACGGCCACCTGACCTCCCGTGAGGCCGGTTCCGTGGGCGGCCAGATGGTCAAGAAGATGATCGAGTCCTACGAGAAGAACCTGTAACGCAGGCCATACGCAAACCCCCCGGAGGAGGCGGCCCGGCCGCCCCCTCCGGGGGGTCCTGTTCAGCAGCTATACATCCGCAGCAGAAGGAGGCCCTGCGGGGCCTCCCTCTGCCGATTCAGGCTTGGCGCAGCTTCTTCTGCCCCAGACGGCGCAGCTTCCGCACGTCTGCCTCCGTCAGCGCCACCGGATAGCGGCGGGCCAGCAGCGTGGCAATGCGTCTCTCCCGCCAGCCGTATTCCGAGTAGCGCAGCAGATCCTCCAGGAGCTCCTCCGGCACAGCGGCCAGCTCCTTGTCCGTCAGCATTTTTCATACGCTTCCTTTCGTCTTTGCGGAGCATCTCTGCCTGATTTCTCTTTGATTATATAATCGAACGATAAAAATTTCAATGGCTTTTTACCATTTTTTGTGAATTTTTCCCATGGCAGAACGCAGGGGAACAGAAGCCCACGGCCCATGACGGGAATTTTTGCTGACAAGCGGAAAAAGCTGTGGTATACTGGAGACACTACATCTTAGGAGGTACGTATGCGTATCAACTGGTTCAAGGATGAAAACAATCTGGTGTACATCAATGGGGCCACGCAGCTGGCGGAGTTGGAGCGGACGCTGCGTTTTCCGGGTCTGGAGGAGGCCGCCAACGAGCTGCGGAAGCATCCCACACCGGAGGGCTTCACCATCAAGGGGTATGGCCGCACCAGCGGCCGTCTGTTCGTGCCGGATCTGGCCTTCGGGGAGCATATCCAGATGGGGGAGAACATTTTCTTCTTCATGGGGGAAATGCAGGAGTGCTACGTCATCTACTGGCTGGATGCGCCGGTGGTGGCGGAATAAACGGACATACAAAAAAGACCGCCGGGATGTCTCCGTAAGACATCCCGGCGGTCTTTTTTCACAGCTTCTCCTGTGGCAGCTCCAGCAGCACGGAGGCGCAGAACATTCCGTCTCTCGGCTCCAGTCGGCACACGCCGTGGTACTTCTCAGCGATGCTGCGGACGGAGGCCGTCCCCAGCCCCAGTCCGGCGTGCTTGGTGGAGAGGAATCCGCCGGTGGTGCGGCGCACTGCGCCGGTGAAGGTGTTGTCCACGGCGGCGCAGAGGGTGTGGGCATCGGCGGTAATGCGGACCACAATGCGAGGCGATGCCTCCTGCATACAGGCGGTGAGGGCGTTTTCAAGCAGATTGCCGAACAGCACCGCCAGATCCGGGTCAGCGACGCCGGTATACTCCGGCAGCTGGGCCTTCACGGAGAACTCCACCTGCTGGGCCGCCGCCTGCTGGGCAAAGTAGGACAGTACGGCATTGACGGCGGCATTGCCGCAGAATTGCAGCTGCCGGGCATCGGGCAGCGTCTCCTGATACCGATCCAGATACGTCTGCATGGCGTCGTAGTCCTTCCGCCGGAGGCAATCCTGCAGCAGCGCAATGTGGTGGCGCACATCGTGCTTGGCCTGCCGGGCCTCGGCAATACGTTCCTGCAGGTTCTCGTATTGCAGGCTCTGCATGGCCAGCGCATAGTTCTTCTGCTGCAGGGCAACCAGCTTCTCCTGCTCCAGCACCAGTCGGGCCACCACATAGTACACCAGCGCCGCCCCGGTGTTGATGAAAAGCAGCACGATGGTGCTGCTGGGCCGCAGGGCGATCTCCAGCCCTGTCAGGTTGGTGTTGCCGTAAATGACGTAGTACCAGATAAGATAGAAGGTGGCGGGAATGAGCCACAGATAGCGCCATGCCAGCCCCGATGTCTCCTGCTCCACGGCGGGCGTATAGACCTTCCGGACATACAGCAGCAGCGGCAGGAACAGCACCGCCTCCACCGCCAGCATCATCAGGGCGAAGGACCAGCGGTAGGACTGCACCGCCAGCGCCGGGAACAGCTGTCCCTCCAGGCACTTGGCGGCGATCACCACCAGATTGGCCAGATTAGAGATCATCAGCAGGGTAAACAGCGTCTTGCCGGGATAGGCCCGCACCGCCAGAAAGTAGAACACGGCGTACAGCCCCGTGCTGACGACGCTGAGAAGGCTGGCCCGCCCCGGCGTGAAGAAGGCAGCGCACAGGCCCAGTCCCATTTGCAGCAGCGTCAGCACTGCCACCAGCGCCGCCGCCACCGCCGGAGAAAACCGCAGTCTCCGCCGGAAGGGATAGAGGGCCATGGCCAGAAAGGGCAGGAAGTTCGTCAGCGAATAAACGCAGACCTCCAGCATCCGATACAGCGGCGGCATCAGTCGACACCGTCCTTTCGCAGCCGGTCAAAGCGGAAGGCGGAGTATGCCTCCTGCACCTCCCGTAACCTCCGGCGGCTGATGGGCAGACGGGTGCCGTCCTCCAGCAGGAACACGTCCTCCTGCCGGCCGGCCACCTCGTGGAAGTTCACCACCACGCCCCGGCAGATGCCGCAGAAGCACGGATAGGCGCACAGCAGCGGCTCCACGGCGGCAAAGGAGGTCCGCAGGGTACGGTCCCCATCCTTGCAGTGCAGCGTCACCCGGTGGCCGTCGGAGGCGGCGTAGCGGATGCTCCGCAGCACCACCTGACTGCCGTCCGGCAGCCGCAGCCGGCGGGAGCGCTCCAGCGCCTCCAGATCCAGCCGCTCCAGCATGGCCCGGACTCCCTCCGGCCGGAAGGGCTTTCGCAGATAGTAGCAGGCCCCCACCTCATAGCTCTCGCTGGCGAAGTCGTTGCTGGAGGTGGCGAAGGCCAGCCGCACCTGTCCGTCATCAGCCCGCAGCCGCCGGGCCACCTCCATGCCTGTGGCGCCGCCCATGTAGATATCCAGCACCACCAGCTCAAAGGCGCCGGGCCGCCAGTCCGCCAGCAGCGCTTCCCCACTGCCGTAGTGGGAGATCTCCGTCTCCCGGCCCAGCTGCTCGGTGAGATACTGCTCCAGCTGCGCCAGAGCCCTGGGATCATCATCCACCAGTGCGATCTTCATAGGCAGTGCTCCTCTCTGCATTACACTGTCTCCATCATACTCCGTACCGGGCGAAAAAACAAGAAAAATGATATACCCTGCCCAAAGCTGAAAATTTTTCTGAAACCCTCTCGCTTTTTGCATTGGGATGTGGTATGATACCGAACGTATGGTACATATCACGACAGGAGGCCATGTTACATGGACATTTTCGATATTTTAGGCCCGGTGATGGTGGGTCCCTCCAGCTCCCACACCGCCGGAGCGGCCCGCATCGGCAAGATGGCCCGTACACTGCTGGGCGGTGAGCCGATGGAGGCCAAGATCCACCTCCACGGCTCCTTTGCCGAGACCGGCCCCGGCCACGGCACCGACCGGGCGCTGGTGGCGGGTCTGCTGGGCATGAACCCCGACGATATGCGGATCCCTTCGCCTTTCAGGAGGCGGAGAAGGCGGGTCTGCACTTCACCGTGGATAAGATCGACCTGCGGGATGCCCACCCCAACACGGCGGTCATCGAGGTCCGGGACGCCCACGGCAAGCAGCTGGAGCTGCAGGCCGCCTCCATCGGCGGCGGCCGCATCGTGGTGAACAAGCTGGACGGCATCGACGTCAGCTTCACCGGAGACTACAACACGCTGGTGGTCCGCAACCACGATGAAAACGGTGCTCTGGCCGCCGTCACCACCATTCTCAGCCAGCTGCGGATCAACGTGGCCAATATGAGCCTGTGCCGCCACAAGCGGGGCGGTGACGCCCTGATGGTCATCGAAACGGATCAGCACATCAAGCCCCATCAGGTGAGCTTTCTGGCGGAGCTGCCGGGCATCCTGTCGGTGACCTACTATGATAAGGAGGACGAGGACCATGTCTCTTGATTCGATGGCGGATATCCTGCACTGCATGGAGCAGGAGGGCAAGGAGTTCTGGGAGGTGGTGCTGGCAGCGGACATGGAGGAGCGGCAGGTGAGCCGGGAATCCTCTCTGTCCAAGATGCTCACCACATGGCAGGCCATGGTAGACGCCTCCGACAGCTATACCGGCGACCGCCGCAGCGTCAGCGGGCTGGTGGGGGGCGACGGTCTGAAAATGCGGCAGTACGCCATCCGGGGCAAGGCCATGTCCGGCGGCTACGTCAGCGAGGTCATCGCAGAGGCCCTCAGCATGGCGGAGTCCAACGCCTGTATGCGCCGCATTGTAGCGGCCCCCCACGGCAGGCGCTTGCGGCGTGCTGCCGGCAGTGCTGCTGCCCCTGTGCAAGTATGAGGAGCTGAACCAGCGCCAGATTCTGGAGGCACTGTATGTAGCCAGCGGTATCGGTGCCGTCATCGCCTATCGGGCCTGTATCGCCGGTGCTGCCGGCGGCTGTCAAGCGGAGATCGGCACCGCCAGTGCCATGGCGGCGGGGGCTTTGGTGGCCCTCCGGGGCGGCAGCGGCCAGCAGATTCTGCCACGCTGTGGCCATGGCTCTGAAGAATCTGCTGGGTCTGATCTGCGACCCGGTGGCAGGTCTGGTGGAGGTTCCCTGCGTCAAGCGCAATGTCGTCGGTGCCGTCAACGCCGTCAGTGCGGCGGATATGGCGTTGGCGGGCATTGAGAGCCGCATCCCCGTGGACGAGGTCATCGACACCATGGGCGAGGTGGGCCGCCGCATCCCCGTGGAGTTCCGGGAAACAGCGCTGGGCGGTCTGGCGGACACCCCCCACCGGCAAGGCCATCGAGGCAAAAATGCGGGGCTGATGTCTCGACATGATGAAAAAGACGACCGTGGTACGATGTACCACGGTCGCCTTTTTCATACTTTATGCAATTTTTCACCTTTTCAGCCGCTTATCGCTGCGGCGGGCCAGCCACGTACCCAGACTCTGGAACAGCTGCACCAGCAGGATCAGGATCACCACCGCCACCAGCATCACCAGATACTTGTAGCGATAGTAGCCGTAGTCGATGGCGATCTTACCCAGACCGCCGCCGCCGATGATACCGCTCATGGCGGAGTAGCCCAGAATGGTAGTCAGGGCAATGGTGACGTTCTGGATCAGGGACGGCACACTCTCCGGGATCATGACCTTGCAGATGATCTGCAGGGGTGTAGCACCCATGCTCTGGGCCGCCTCGATGATGTTGGGGTCCACCTCACGGAGACTGCTCTCCACCAGACGGGCCACAAAGGGAAGGCCGCCACCACCAGCGGAACGATGGTGGCTGTGGTACCTACCGCCGTGCCGATGATGAGCCGGGACAGGGGAACACCATGATCATCAGGATCAGGAAGGGCACCGAGCGCAGGAGGTTGATGATGACATTGAGCACCTGCAGCAGCCAGCGGGGCAGCGGCAGCACGCCGTTCTTCTCCCCCGCCACCAGCAGAACGCCCAGCGGCAGCCCCAGCACCAGCGACAACAGGGTGCTGAGCACCGTCACATAGAATGTCTCCCAAATGGCGTAGGGGCAGGCTGGGCAGCACCGCCATCAGATCCTGCACGGAGCTTGCCGAAAACAGATCACTGTACATGGCCGTCTACCTCCTCTACCCGAATGTTGCTCATGGTATCGATATAATCCATGGCCCGCTGGAACTGGCCGCTGGGGATGCCCAGCAGCATACTGCCATAGACCTCCTCCGACAGCTTCTGGGTGGAGGCGGAGATCACCGTGCAGAGGATGCCCTCCTCGGAGGCCAGTCTCGCCACCAGCGGCGTGCCGGTGGTGACGCTGTCCCGGAAGGTCAGCCGCACCCGGCGCACCGCCTGCGGGTCGGACACCAGCGCATCGGCGCCGCCGGGGAACACCAGCCGCCGTCCTGCGGCGGACTTGGGAGCGGCGAACACTTCGGATACCAGCCCCTTCTCCGCCACCACGCCGCCATCCAGAATAGCCACATGATTACAGATGGTCTTGACCACGCTCATCTGGTGGGTGATGACCACCACAGTGATGCCCAACTTCTGATTGATGTCCCGGATCAGCTCCAAAATCTGGTGCGTGGTATTGGGGTCCAGAGCACTGGTGGCCTCGTCGCACAGCAGCACCTTGGGCTGGGTAGCCAGCGCACGGGCAATGGCGATGCGCTGCTGCTGGCCGCCGGACAGCTGCGCCGGGTAGGCCTGTGCCTTATCCGGCAGGCCCACCAGCTCCAGCAGCTCCTTGGCCCGGCGGACGGCGTCCGCCTTCTTCACCCCGGACAGTTCCATGGGGAAGCACACGTTTTGCAGGCAGGTGCGCTGCATCAGCAGGTTGAACCGCTGGAAGATCATGGTGATCTCCCGACGGGCCGCCCGCAGCTGCGCCGGAGTCATGGTGTCCAGCCGCTGGCCGTCCACCACCACCTCGCCCGCCGTGGGCTTTTCCAGCAGATTGATACACCGCACCAGCGTGCTCTTACCGGCACCGCTCATGCCGATGATGCCGTAGATGTCCCCGTCCTCAATGGTCAGGGAGACGTCCTTCAACGCATCTACCCCTCCAGAATCGGAGTCAAAGGTCTTACTGACGTGTTTTAATTCGATCACAGACGTCTCCCCTCCTCTCTCTTACTTACCGCTGATGGCGTCCAGCGTGGTCTGCTTGCCGCCGTACAGGCCCATGGGCTCCACGTGGATGCCGCCCACGGACACGATGTGGGTGTTGTTCTGAGCGTTGAAGTCCTCCAGATAGGGCAGGTGCTGGAAGTAGTTGGCGGTGACGGTGCCGTCATCCACCACGGTATTGGGTACCACATAGTCGTTGTAGACCTGAATGTCCAGCGTCACGCCCTTGGCTGCCAAGATCTGCTTGGCGACCTCCAGAATTTCGGCGTGGGGCGTGGGGGAGGCGGCGACGGAGATGGTGGTGCCGTTCAGAGCATCATAGTTCACAGAGGCATCATAGCCATCGGTGGGATTGGTGACCACGGACACCACAGAGCCGTCATACTTCTCGTTGATGTAGTCCACCACCTGCTGGCTCTCCAGAGCAGCCTTCAGCGCCTTAACGGCGTCGGTGTTCTCAGTGCCCTCCTTCACAGCCAGAATGTTGGCATAGGCGGAGGCGGAGCCCTCGATGAGCAGGGAGTCCTTCACGGGGTTCAGGCCGGCGTTGATGGCGTAGTTGCTGTTGATGACGGCGTACTCGGCATCCGCCAGCAGGGAGGGCAACTGAGCAGCCTCGGCCTCTACGATCTCCACATTGTAGGGATTATCCACAATGTCGTTCTTGGTGGCGGTGATGCCGGCGCCGTCCTTCAGGGTGATGATGCCGTTCTCCTGCAGCAGCAGCAGCGCACGGGCTTCGTTGGTGGTGTCGTTGGGGACCAGAATTTTCACGCCGCTGTCGGACTTCTTGCCGCAGGCGGCCAGACTCAGAACCAGTACCAGCGCCAAAGCCAGCGTGGCGATCTTTGCAAATACGGAACGTTTCATGATGATTTCTCCTTTATCTTCTTTCATAAATAGTTATTGTATCGGGACACTTCGGCAGTCCCTCTCGCCTGTGTGATTCATAACAGATACCGTGTCCAGAGGACACATTCGCTGGGTCAGCAGGATCAAAGGGATCAGCTCCTTTTCGGCAAAATAAAAACAGCGGGAGGTCATGCGACCTTCCGCTGTTCGTTAGCTTGGTTCACCCGGTGACGGGTCACAGAACAGATGCCGGAAAGCAGACCACCGAATTGGCGCAGCGACGCATGCACATGGAGCCCATGCACATCCCCAGCATCATCATGTTGGTACGCAGCTTCTTCATGGTGCCGTCCGTCCTTTCCTCAGGCATTCTTGGGATGGTGGCATTGTACCCCTCCCATCCCCTCTTGTCAAGTCTTTTCCGGGATTTCCCCGATTGTTCCAAAATTCCCGAAGCATTTCCTCCGGATCTGTGGCTGTGGCCTTGGGGACAGTAGTGCCACATACCGGGGGTCAGGGTCACCTCCGTGCCGTCGTCATGGCACAGCCCCGTGCCGGAGACGATGCACATCACCTCGCAGTTGTCGGTGTGGGTGTGGGGGCCGATACTGCCACCCACTGGCACCGTCAGCTGCAAAATGCGGCCCATGTCATCGTCATAGGCCCGGACGGACACCACACCGTCCCCGCCCTTGAAGCCGGACACCAGCTGCTCCGGCAGACGATCAAAGGAAACGATCATGCCCGCTCACCTCAGTTCAGGAAATCCTTCAGCTTCTTGCTGCGGGAGGGATGGCGGAGCTTCCGCAGAGCCTTGGCCTCGATCTGGCGGATGCGCTCACGGGTGACGTTGAACTCCTTGCCCACCTCCTCCAGGGTGCGGGTGCGGCCGTCCTCAATGCCGAAGCGCAGCTTGAGCACCTTCTCCTCCCGGGGCGTCAGAGTGCCCAGCACATCCACAAGCTGCTCCTTGAGCAGGGTGAAGCTGGCGGCTTCGCTGGGCTCGGACACCCCCCTCGTCGGGAATGAAGTCCCCCAGGTGGGAGTCCTCCTCCTCGCCGATGGGGGTCTCCAGGGAGACGGGCTCCTGGGCGATCTTCAAAATCTCCCTCACCTTGTCCACAGGCATGGACATCTCCTCCGCGATCTCCTCGGGGGTGGGATCGTGTCCAAACTCCTGAAGGAGCTGGCGGGAGACGCGGATGACCTTGTTGATAGTCTCCACCATGTGGACAGGAATGCGGATGGTGCGGGCCTGGTCCGCGATGGCACGCGTGATGGCCTGGCGGATCCACCAGGTAGCGTAGGTAGAGAACTTGTAGCCCTTGGTGTAGTCGAACTTCTCGACCGCTTTGATCAGGACCCAGATTGCCCTCCTGGATCAGGTCCAAAAATTGCATGCCGCGGCCCACATACCGCTTGGCGATGGAGACCACCAGGCGGAGGTTGGCCTTCTCCCCCTGCGTCCGTTTTCCAGGGCGGCCAGCTCCTCCTCCGGGATGACCTCGCCCTCCTTCCCCGCTGCCGCCATACGCTCCTTGGCGGCATTGCCGGCAGACATGGCCGTAGCCAGATGGCCGTTCCTCGTCCGCCGTCAGCAGCGGCAATTGCCGATCTCCTTCAGCATCCGCACGGGGTCGTCGATGTTGAAGCTGTCCACCAGCGTGTGTTGGGGTCCACCAGCTCCTCTTCCTCGATCTCGGCGATCTCCTCCAGAGGCGGCTCCCCGTCATCGGGCAGGTCCGTCAGGAACTCATCGCTGCCCACCTCGATGCCCAGATCCGCCAGCGAATCGTAGATGCGGTCCATCTGGTCGCCGTCCAGATCCATGGTATCCACCACGTCCGACAGCTCGCCGGGGTCCAGCTTCCCGGTCTTGCAGCCCTTTGGCCAGCAGATCCTTCAATTTCTCGTTTGCGGTGATGAGGGTCGCCGCCGGAAGGGCGGCAATGGTCTTATCGTCCGCATCCTCCGCCAAAAGCTGGTCGGCCATGGCCTCCAGATCCTGCTGCTCCAGCTGCTGATTCAACTTCTCACTCATGCTTGCTTTCCTCCGTAACCCTTTTTTTCTTTTTATACTTCTCCTGAGCCGCCAGAAGGGGATCGCCCTGTGCGTTACGCTTCTGCGCCTCCTCCCGGATGATGCGTATATAATCCGCCAGCGCCCGCTGGGCCGAGGCCGTGGCCTCCGGCTTTTGCAATACGCCGGTGAGATGACTCATTTCCTCGCCGGACAGCTCTCCGCTGAGTCCGGCCACGCTGAGGGGCCGTCCCTCCTGCCGCAGCTGCCACAGGCGGTCAAACACCCGGCCCAGCAGCGGCGAGGAAAACTCCCCCTGCCGCAGGGGCGCCTCCTCCGGAAAGACGCTCTCGTCCTTCAGCAGCAGGCGCAGCACCCCTTCCTCCGCCATGGCGCTCCGCACGTTCGTGTAGCGGATGCCTCGCTCCTGGGGCTGTACCGACACGGCGGGATTCAGCTCCCGGCGCCGGAGGGCCTTGCGCTCCTTGCCCAGCTTTCGCCGCAGGGTACGCTCCACCTCCAGACGCATGGCCTCAGGCGTCAGGCCCGCCGCCTGAGCGGCACGGGTGGTGTATACCTCCCGCTCCACGGCGTTCTCCAGCTTGGCCAGCTCCTCGCTGACCTCCTGTGCATAGGCGATGCGCTGGGTGTCATCCGTCAGGTCGTACTTCCCGGCGATCTGATCCAGTCGGAACTCCACGCCATTTTCGCTGCCGGTCAAAAGCCGCTCGAAGGCCACCGCCCCTTGAAGCTTGATGAAGTCGTCGGCATCCTGCTTGATGTACTCCCCGTCCACCAGCCGCCGGGGCGCTGCAGGACCTTCACGGAAAAACTCGGAGTTGTTCAGCAGCTCCAGCGCCCGGCAGGTGGCCTGCTGTCCGGCGTTGTCGTTGTCGTAGCACAGCACCAGCTCCTTGGTGTAGCGGCTCAGCAGCCGCAGTTGCTCCTGGGTCAGCGCCGTACCCATGGAGGCCACGGCGTTGTCAAAGCCCGCCTGATGCAGCGTCACCACGTCCAGATTGCCCTCACAGAGGATGATATTGGACCGCTTGGACTTCTTGGCCAGATTCATGCCGTACAGAATACGGCGCTTGCTGTATGTAAAGTGTTTCCGGGGTGTTCATATACTTGGGCTCGGACTTGTCCAGCACACGGCTGCCAGAAGCCCACCACGTCGCCCCGCACATCAATGACTGGCAGCATCAGCCGATTGCGGAACTTGTCGTACAGCCGTCCGTTCTTCCCCGTTCACCGCCAGACCGGCGGAGATCAGCTCCTGCTTGGTGTAGCCCTTGTGGGTCATGGCCGTCAGCAGAGCATCCCAGCTGTCCGGGGCCGCCCCCATGCCGAACCGCACGGCAATGCCCCGGCGGATGCGGCGCTTGTCCAGATACGCCTGCACCGCCGCCCCCCTCCGGGGACTGAAGCACACTGTAATAGTACCGGGCGGCATCCCGGTTCAGCGCCAGCATCCGGCTGCGGAGCTTTCCGTTCCGTCGCTGCTCTCCTCCGGTACCGGGAGGTTGGCCCGCTTGGCCAGAAAGCGGATGGCATCCGGATAGGTCAGTCCCTCCATCTCCATGACGAAGTTCACGACGCCGCCGCCCTTCTTGCAGCCGAAGCAGTGGTAAAACTGCTTGTCCGGCAGCACATGGAAGGAGGGAGTCTTTTTTCGTTGTGGAAGGGGCAGCAGCCCCAGTAGCTGCCGCCCCTTGGGCGTCAGCGAGACGTAGCTGCCCACGATATCCACGATATCGCTGCGGGCCAGCAGCTCGTCCAGAAAATTCTGGGGGAAACGGCATCCGGCTCCCTCCTCTCCGCTGAATTTTCCCCGGCACGGTGCCGGAGGGTCGTGCGTTCTCCGGCCCAGACCGTCGGAAAAACGACTTCTAATTTCTTATACCCATTCGGGTGGTGATTTCCTTGTCGGTGTACTGCCACATATCATGGCTGCGGGCATAGCTGGTGGAATCGGCATAGCTGGCCCTCCAGATGTAGTTATCCCCCCTCCAGCTGGCCTATGTGCATCCGATCCAGCAGGTAGTAATAGCTGGCATAGATGCCTGCCTTGTACCCGGCACCTCGCACCGTATCGCAGAACGCTCTGGCCACGCTGGTGCGCTGCGTCACGGACAAGTTGTTGGCCCGTCCGCCGGAGCCGTCATCCGATCCCAAACATCCTCCAGATCGATAAAGATGGGCATATCCACCTGATAGCCCTGCACGTACTGCACGCACATACTGGCCTCTTCGATGGCCTCCTTCTCATTGACGGCCTGACTGAAGAAGTAAACGCCCACCTGCAGGCATGCCGCACGGGCGCCCTCGATGTTCTTGCGGAAGGAGCTGTCCAGCACCAGACGTCCGGTGCCGTAGCCCCGGAAGCCCAGCCGCAGATCACATAGGACACGCCGGAGGCTCCTCACCTTCTGCCAGTCCACATTGGCCTGCCACTCGGACACATCGATGCCGATGCGGCCCATCAGCGCCGCCGCCGGGGTGAACCGGTAGGCGGTGCCGTCAATGACCTGCGTGCCGGTGACACGCTCACCGGCGGCGTTATAATAGTACTTCACGCCGTCCTCCGTCTGCCAGCCCTGCTTCACCGGTGTGGGCTCCGGCGTCGGCTCCGGTCATC
>VOFF01000483.1_pt1 | contig 30001 bp, 31 predicted proteins | sample 5384061 | NCBI WGS metagenome assembly VOFF01 (sample SAMN12384725, study PRJNA508395) | human gut metagenome | isolation source: healthy gut E | host: Homo sapiens | reverse complement strand
TATATATGGATTGTTTTGTTTGCGATACTATCGCAAAATATTTTGTCATGCTCAACAAAAATCATTGTCGGCTTAAATTCTGAGAGCAAGTTCTCTATCTGCATTCTAGAAAATATGTCAATATAGTTCAGAGGTTCGTCCCATATCATTAAATTGGATTTTTCACATAAGCTCTGCGCTATCAGCACCTTCTTTTTGACCGAGACTATAGTTGTTCATATCTTTTTCAAATTGTGTCCGTGTGAAAAATCAAGCTTTCTGAGAATGGTTTTAAATAATGTCTCATCTAAATTTTTTTCTATGGAATATTTCTTTAAGCTGCCCGAAAGAAAAGAGACATCCTGAGGAAGATATGAAACGATTAAACCGCTTCCTATTTGAACAGTGCCGCCATGCTCAATTTTTTTCACCGCAAATCAGTTTGAGTATACTGATTTTACAGAGCCGTTTTTACCCTCTATTGCAACTCTGTCACCTTGCAGAACATCCAGGTTTATATTATCGCAAATTATGTTTGCGTCATATTTTATAGATACATCTTCCATATGAATCAATTGTTTTTTGTTTTAAATGGGACTTGGTGTATTTTAAGCGAGTCAGTTGTTTCGATATTTTTTTTAACAGGCCGGATTTCTCTTCGATGGCCGACTCTTTCCTTGAAACTATAGACTTTGAACGCTTCATCATCTTTGCGGACTTGTGGCCTATAAAACCTCGGTCGGGTCTGAGACCTGAATTTTTGGTTCCGCATTTTGTTTTTTTCTACTTTGTCTGACCATTTGGCGGTTCTCTGCGCTGACTGTGAAAGCCGTTTTATATCTTTCTTTAGCTTTTCATTTTTGGTCAGTTCGAAATTATCACGCTGTTCTTTGTTTAAAAGCCATGATGAAAAAATTTCCTTTTTTTGTATTTCTATGTTTGTTTTGTTTATTGAGATTATGTGGTCTACACACTTGTCAAGAAAGGCTCTGTCATGTGAAACAAGGATAAACCCCTTTTTTCTGACCGAGGTATTTTTGCGACTGTTTCACGTCCCTCAGCGTCAAGATGATTTGTTGGTTCGTCTATAAGCAGAAATTTACTTTCTTTCAAAAAATAAAACTGCCAATTGAAACTTTGTTTTTTCACCGCCGGAAAGGGTGGAAAAAAAGGACGATATAAAATATCATCGCTCATGCCGAGCAAGTTTATTTCACGGGAAAGTTTCCAATATTCAAAATCACTGAAAATAAATTCAGCAATATCAATTGTGTCAACATTGTCATCAGGAATATCAAACGGAAAGTATTCAAAGCCTGCAGATGATGAAATGGTTCCGCTGTATTTATATTTACTCATTAGAAGGTTCAAAAACGTTGTTTTTCCGCGGCCGTTTCTGCCGATAAATCCGGTTTTCCAATCGGTGTCAATCTGAAAAGACGCGTTTTCAAAAATATTGTCATAGCTGCCTTCATAGGCAAACGTCAGGTTTGAAATATTAATTTGGGACATAAAAAGAACTCCTCCAAAATTATGAAAGCTGCAAGAAAGTAAATCCCGGCAGCTCAAAAAAAATTTCATAATAATGAAAAAAGGTTAAATATATAAAAACATTTTGAGTTGTATGAATTGGTAACTTTCCTGCGCGGGCATAACAAACAGGCGGAAGGATCCGCTTCCATAATTCTGTTATGCCAAAATATCAGCAAGAAAAAATTACGCATTCTTTCAACTCAATCTTAAAATCTGAACGTATTGTAACATATAATATGACTTATGTCAACTTAAAAATAAAAAAGGGAGCCGCGTCCGGCTCCGATCATTTGTAGAATTTTAATGATTCCAAGTGTTAGATGTTGCCTAAGCAACCATGGATTCAATTTATTGCAGGCATACCGCCTGTTATATCTTGATTATGCTACGCGATTTTGTTAAGCATATTTGAATACTGGCTCTTTCTGCGAGAAGCAGTGTTCTTATGAAGAATACCTTTCGCAACAGCCTGATCTGTCTTCTTAACAACAACCTTGTAAGCATCGGAGGCAGCTGCCTGTCCTTGCTTTAAAGAAGCTTCAAACTTCTTGATAGCGGTCTTTAGCTGAGACTTAATAATCTGATTTTGAAGAGTCTTTTTCTTAATAACTTTAACTCTTTTCTTAGCTGATTTAATGTTAGGCATAATTTCACCTCCAAACAATAACGATTTGATTTTTACATCAGTATTACGTATTATAACATTATATTTTCCATAATGCAAGACTTTTTTAAAATTATTTTAAAATTTTTTTTATTAATCCAAAACAGTTTCAATTCTCAGCGCCGTGTGTTTTTTATAAATAATCTTATAGTATATAAATTAAGATAAACGAAAAAATATATCTATATAAAAATTTTATGAGGTGATAAAATGGCAGAACAAGTTAGATGCGACTTAGCGCTGGAAGCGAAAGAATTATATTCCGAAACGGCAGAAAAAGCTGATGAGGTCGGTGGTATATCCGTTGATGAATATTCTATTGAAAATATAATAAAAAGTCACTCGCGTAAAAATATTAAATGAAGAGGGAGAAGAAAACCTAGGAAAGCCTAAGGGTGACTATATAACGATTGAAATGCCCAGCAGGTTCTATGGAGAACAGAAAATATATGAAAAATGTGCCAGGTATGCGCTGAGGAACTGAAAAAGCCTGACTGATAAGTTTATAACAAAAAAGACGATGATGTGATTTTGGTTGTAGGTTTGGGGAAATCAGAATATCACTGTGGACGCACTTGGACCCAAGGTCATATCGTCATTAATGATAACCAGGCATCTAAAAGAGTATGTCCCTGACGAGATTCAGAACGGTGTGCGCTCAATCTGCGGCATTGTGCCGGGAGTGTTGGGACTGACCGGTATTGAAACCGGAGAGATAATAAGGGGTCTGGTTGACAGGATAAAAACCCAAACTTGTTATTGCTATAGACGCTCTCTGCTCAAGAAAAAATGGAGCGCGTCAACACAACTATACAGATATCTGATACCGGTATAACTCCCGGTGAGGGGTTGGAAATAAGCGCAAGGGCTTAAATATTGACACTTTGGGAACGCCTGTAATTGCAATCGGAGTACCCACGGTTGTAGACGCTGCTACAATTGCCGGAGATACGCTGGACATGCTGGTTAATGCTGCCAGCCAGGGCAAGGCAGGAGTTTTGAAAGATTTGCCGACAAGACAGACTTTAAAGCTAATCGGTGAAATGGCTGACGAAAAAGTATGAGCTTATAAAAAGAGGTTATAAAACCAAAGTTCGGAAGCTTTATAGTTGCGCCGAAAGATGTTGACACTATAATTGACGATATATCTTCAGTGGTGGCAAATGGGATAAATATTGCCGTAAATGATGGAATAACACTCAAGGATGTAGACAGATACAGATAGATTATAGGCAAATTTGATGTTGATATTTGGGGCGGTTTATGTTAGAATATTATGTCAGTAGAACAGTTATGTTCGTTTATATTGATTAACCGACTTGGAGGAAAACTAATGAATCGCCAGGATAATATAAGAAATTTTTCAATAATCGCTCATATTGACCACGGAAAAGCACCTTGGCAGACAGGCTTTGGAGTTTACCGGGGCTTTAACCCAGCGTGAGATGCAGGCGCAGATACTTGACAATATGGAATTGGAGCGTGAGCGCGGATTACCATAAAAGCGCGTGCCGTGAAATGATTTATAAAGCTAAAGACGGAAAAAGAGTATGAGCTTAATTTAATAGACACTCCGGGACACGTTGATTTTAACTATGAAGTGTCTCGTTCCTTGGCTGCGTGTGGGGCGCTGTTTTGGTAGTGGACGCCGCCCAGGGTATTGAGGCGCAGACTTTGGCAAACACTTATCTAGCTATGGAGCATGACCTCGAAATCGTACCTGTTATAAATAAAATTGACCTTCCCAGCGCAAGACCGGACGAGGTGAAGCAGGAGATAGAGGATGTTATAGGCATAGATGGAGAAAATGCGCCTTTAATATCAGCTAAAAACGGAATCAATATTGAAGAGGTTCTTGAAAAGATTGTTGAGCTTATCCTCCACCGGCCGGAGATGAAGACGCACCGCTGAAAGCGCTTATTTTTGACTCTTATTATGACGCGTATAAGGGTGTTATTATTTATGTTAGGGATTATAGACGGCAAGCTAAAATCCGGTCAGAGAATAAAAAATGATGGCGACAGGCAGTGAGTTTGATGTTGTAGACGTAGGTTATCTGCATCCTAACGGTTTGGTTTCAGCTGATGAAATTTCTGCGGGTGAGGTTGGATTTATTACCGCCAGCATTAAAAAACGTGCAGGATGTTCATGTCGGCGACACGGTGACAACTTCTGAAAACGGCGCTGAGGAAGCTCTGCCGGGTTATAAGGAAGTTAAGTCTATGGTATACAGCGGTATATATCCGGCTGACGGAGCAAGATACGACGACCTCCGCGAGGCGTTGGAAAAACTTCAGCTAAACGACGCGGCGCTTAATTTTGAGGCGGAAACTTCGGTGGCTCTGGGATTTGATTCAGGTGCGGATTTCTTGGGCTGCTGCATATGGAAATAATCCAGGAAAGGTTAGAGCGCGAATTTAACCTTGATTTGGTAACAACCGCGCCGTCGGTTGAGTATAAGGTAATAAAAACGGACGGAACAATTTTAACTATAGACAACCCAACAAATCTGCCGGACGTTTCAGAAATTGATTATATGGAGGAGCCGATAGTCAGGGCTTCGATTCTGTTGCCAAAGGAATATGTCGGCAGTATAATGGAGCTCTGTCAGGACAGGCGGGAACCTATATAGATATGGAATATCTTGATGAAACCAGGGTTCAGCTCAACTATTTTCTGCCGCTGAACGAGATTATATATGACTTCTTTTGACGCGCTGAAATCCAGAACCAGAGGATACGCTTCGTTTGATTATGAGTTTGAAAGATATGAGAGGTCAGACCTGGTTAAACTGGATATGCTGCTTAATGGTGAAATGGTTGACGCACTGTCGTTTATTGTTCATTCGGACAGAGCTTATTCCAGGGGCAGAAGAATGGCTGAAAAGTTAAAAGAGGTTATTCCGAGACAGTTGTTTGAAGTGCCGATACAAGCCGCTGTCGGAGAAAGATTATTGCCCGCGAGACGGTTAAGGCGATGCGCAAAGACGTTTTGGCAAAGTGTTACGGCGGAGACATATCCAGAAAACGTAAGCTGCTTGAAAAGCAGAAGGAGGGTAAAAAGCGTATGCGCCAGGTAGGAAGCGTAGAAGTGCCGCAGGAAGCATTCATGTCCGTATTGAAGCTTGATGAATAATTTTGGAGATTAAATTATGACCGGAGCATATATTCATATACCTTTTTGCAAACAAAAATGTAAATACTGCGATTTTAACTCATATTCGGGAATGACGGATATGAGTTATTCATATGCGGATGCTTTGATAAAGGAAATCGAAACGGCAAAATTAAAATTGCCTGATACTAAACTCAGCTCAATATATATAGGAGGAGGAACTCCGACATATATTGATACCGCGCTGACAGAGAAGATTGTTGAGGCTGTTAAAAAATAATTTTTCGATTGAAGAGGACGCCGAGATTACTATAGAGTGCAATCCCGAACAGCGGACTTTGAAAACTCAGCAGGCTGAGAAGATGCGGTATAAACCGCTTAAGCATAGGTATGCAGTCGTCAGATGACGATATGTTAAAAAAGTTTAGGCAGGGTACATAACTATAATGATTTTTTGGAATGTTTTAAAAGTGCCAGGAATTCCGGGTTTGAAAATATTTCTGTAGATTTGATGTTTGGATTGCCGAACCAGTCGTTGGACTTATGGAAAGAGACTTTGGAAAAGACGGCAGAGCTGGAGCCTGAACATATTTCGGCTTATTCATTAAAGATTGAAGAGGGAACGCCCTTTTTGGAGACTTTTTAACGACGGAAATTTAGACTTGCCCGATGATGATAAAAAAATAGGGAGATGTATGACTTCTGCGTAAATTATCTCGATAATAATGGGTATAACAGATATGAGATATCGAATTTTGCAAAGCCGGGGTATGAATCACGTCACAATCTTTTTTATACTGGAATTTAGATGATTATATTGGATTTGGAGCGGGAGCGTATTCATGTATAGGGAAGTTCCGTTTTAACAACGAAAGAAGTGTCAGCGGATATATAGATCGTGTAAATAACAGCGGAAGTGGAATTATAGAGATTGATAAAACTGCTGAATATGACCGAAATGTGTGAATTTGTGTTTTTTGGGTCTGAGACTTGACCGTGGAATTTCAAAAAAAAAAGTTTATGAATATGTTTGGAAAAGATATTTTGATGTTTTCGGAAAACAGCTGAATAAGCATATAAACCTGCTCAAAACAATGGAAGAGTACGGGGACATAATAAAAATAAAAATCTGATTATATATATGTGTCAAATATAATACTGTCGGATTTTGTATAAAAACATACGCCCATAGCCTAAAGCCGTGGGCGTATTCTATGTCTTTTATTCCAGAGCCTTGCTTAAAAATCCTGCAGCTGTTTCCGCTAATTTCTGCTCAACTTCGTTCATACTCTTTTTCAGGCTCGGCTATGAATATAACTGTTCCGACGGGGTCGCCGTCGTGTACGATAGGAGCTACAACTCCTGCTTTGTATTTGTCGCTGTCATCAATGATTTTGATAGTGTTCTCATTTTGCTTGGAATAGAACATTGTTTTTCTTTTCCATTATTTTTTTCAACTTCACCGGAAACCTTTTTTCTCTTTAAGTTCCTTTTTGCCGTTTCCGCTGGCAGCGATTACACTGTCTTTGTCTGTGATGCAGGTGAGTAAACCTGTAGACTTGTTTAATGTGTCGGCATATTGATGAGCAAATTCGCTGAGTTCTCCGATAGGTGAATATTTTTTAAATATAACCATCCGTCACTGTCTGTGTATATTTTCAAGAGGGTCGCCCTCGTGAATTCTTAAAGTTCTTCTTATTTCTTTTGGTATAACGATACGTCCCAAGTCATCAATTCGTCTGACTATTCCGGTTGCTTTCATATATTAACGCTCCTTTTTATATTTTATTGTAATTGCCATACAGCACTAAATTTGTCAAAACATAAGCTAACAAATTTTTGTAACAATATTATTTGTAAAATAAAGGGACAATATACTAAAAAAGACATAATATATAGACAGGAATTAAATGTAAATAATATTTATATTTCAAAAATAAATTTTTTGTGTTCACTATACATATTATACAGAAAATCAAAAATAAAAAGCAAGATAGAAGAAGAAGGGGCAAGTCTTTGGAATTGTAACTGAACTTTTGTGTTTTATCGGAAGAAAAATCTTATAGAAAAAATATATGTATTATATAAATAAAAATATTAACAGCAGATTATATCAATCAAACAAATGTTATATGATTAATGCTGTTATGCTTTTTGCTATTAATATATGATAATCATTATTTTGCTTTCAAAAATTGTTGTGAAGAAATGGCTATAATTAGAACAAAAATCATTCTATTTGAGTAATATAATATATTATTTAAAATTTCGTATACTATTAAATATATTTTTGTGTTAGTAATAATTGCTAAAAATATTTAATAATGTTTGTCGGTTATATAGAAAAAAACATCTATATTATTTGTATCGTTGAAAAAATAAAGATATTATGTTATATTATTAATATAATGCGAAATAAAAAGTATTTTTATAATTATATAATATATATAATTAAATTTAAGAACTCTTTAATTAGAAATGCTCAAAAACTATAATAATAAAACGTTCTATTTAATGAAGATGTAAGATATAACAAAGTAATATTGTAAGTTTTAAGGATTTTGAGATAAATTTTGTTTAAAATCGTTAATGGGGTGTATGAACGGTGGGGAGTGATAATGTACTAGAAATAAAATTTGCTTTACATAAAAAATGAGTTTTGTGATTAAAATTTAATACTGTATGTAGGGGTTAAGTAATGAATAAACGATTTATAAGTTTTTGTGCTGCAATTTTTATGTTTGCAACAGTATTTTCGGGATTTTATGTAAGTGCGAAAGATGAAACAATTGATTTTAATGAATTAACCGCCGATGAGATTAACGCTTCACTTATAGTAGGGGTGAATGATCACAGCCGTCCGCAAGCGGTGAAAGTTTTTTCTGTGGAAGAACTTGATAATTATATTAACGAATATCACTATAACAATATACCGCTTTATTTTGATAGGAATAAATATGACGCCTCTTTTTTGAGGATAAGTTACTCTATTTTACTCTTGTGACCATAACCGGCGGTTCGCCTAAGTTGGAGATAACGTCGCTCAGTGAAACAACCGGAGCAATTGATGTTGAAGTAACTATACCTAGGTGGCCTCTTACAACACCCGACGCAACTTCTTGGATTCTTGTTCTTGAAATGGACCGTACGAAGATGGATAAGGAAGTTTTCTGTAACTACGGTTCAACAGAAAATACAAAGTGTTGGTGTAGCTGATAATAATATTATAATCGAACTAAATGGTCCCATATTTGAAGGGAGATTCTGTTTGCAGCAGTATACGATGCAAATGGCAGACTGCTTACAATGAGTCAACCTGCGGCTGAGACAGAAAGCCGCAATGTTTATGATGTTAATTTTGATGTTCAGGCAATCGGTGCAAAAAAATAATTAAGGTTATGTGGTGGAGCGTAGGTTTAAATACTATGCAGCCTTTATGTCAATCGGCTACAGTAATAAAAAGAAGGAGATAATTGATTATGAAAGGGTGAGTTGTATTCTGTAGGACGCGAATATTTTGCAGTAAAGTCAAATTGGCTATTCTTAAATAGCTTCATATTTCTTTATATTATGATATGTCCTAAGACAGCATCTTATCTTATTATTCCAATTGTTTTTTATATAATGTTTGTTTAATGGTGTTACAATTGTTATATATATCAATCTTATAAAAACATAAAAAAAAGCATGTGACGATATATGTAAAAGGAATAAAATAAGATATAAAAAATATATAGTTATTTAGCTCAAAAAATAAAAAGAAAATTTTGTAGGTTTGTCAATGATGTGTTACAAAAAGATTAAAAAGATTTCGCCGAAATTGATAAAAGAGTTGATGTAGTCAATTGGAGCTTTCAATTAAGCGGACGCATCGGGAATTTATTGTAGTTACGGTTATGCACCTTTAATTGCTTTGCAAAATCATCAAACGAGTAGAATTTATGTGTTGCATAAAAATACTCGTTATCCTTACGGTGTGAACGCTCTACCTTGCCGTTATGTCTGGGTGTGTACGGTCTTATGAGCTTATGTTGTATTCCAAGTTCTTTAAGTCGCTTTTCAAACATAGTTAGGGTCGGCTTTTGGGAGCTGCCAAGCCTCTTGGTAAACTCTTGTCCGTTATCGGTCTGAACGCACTCAATAGGGAATTTAAAGGCTTTTACAAGGTGTTCGAGGAATACCGCAGAAGAATAACTGCTGTGCTCCTCAAAAGCTTCTAAATACCGGAAACGTGAATATTCGTCAATAGCTGTATACTGATAGAACTTTTTACCATTAGCTTCACCGACAATGCAAGCTTCAGGAACAAACTTAACGTCTATCTGTACTCTCTGACCGGGATAGAGCATTTGCTCGTAAGGCTTTGGTATGTATTTGGGATTGGGTGGTTTAACAGGCATTTGTCCCTGTTTGCGGAATATGCGGTAAAGACCTGTAATAGAACGAGTATAGCCTCTTTGACGAAGCTTAACCCAAAACACAACAAGTCCGGCATTAGGATTACGGCGGCGCATATCAGTAATCAATTTCAACTCATCAGCGGTACGCTGATTGGGATGATGGTGAGGTTTATGTGATTTATCGGCTAAGGAGGCGAGCGCGTACCGTCGTAGCGTTTTCGCCAGCGATAGACATACTGACGATTTACCTTATAGCGAATGGCAGCCTTTGTCACGCCGTGTTTAAAAGAATATTCAATTAATACTTGCCTAAATCTCATAGTTTGTGTTATAGTGTTCATATACGGAAGACTCCTTTGTGTATGTGATATTATGGTGATATAACTATAACACAATTTATGAGTTTTCCGTATTCTTTTTTTTCTCTTTGTAACACATCTATTGTAATCCTACAAGCTCAAAAAATAAAAAGAAAATTTTTTCTTGACATAGCCTATTTATTTTGTTATAATAAATAAGCTATGCGGGTATGGCGGAATTGGCAGACGCGCTAGATTTAGGTTCTAGTGTCAGCAGACGTGAAGGTTCAAGTCCTTTTTACCCGCACCAAAAAAAACGGCAAGACTTAATGAGTCTTGCCGTTTTATTTTCTTTATGATATTACTTCAAAATGTATCTGCGGGACTTCACCATGAACATCGATAAACACTTCCAGCACTTTATCCATATAGTTCTGCAAATCTTTTTAGGCATTGTTTCAATCCCTGTTATCTTTACAGCTATCGGTGGGCACTCTGCGTAATCTCTTAAAAAGATCACACAATGCATCCAATTCCTTTCAAACCAGTCAGGAAAGCCAAAGCTTTCCTGAATTATATCATATAATTTTATAATATACTTACCCCTGTAAAATCAAATATTATTTCCTGCATATCTAGCTCTGTTGGCATTCCGCCTTTATTGCATATAAGTAATGATAATAAGATATGTCACCCATAATGTGTTAATGGAATTTTTTATGCTGTATCATTTGTATGCAATACTATTTTTATAATATCCGCACTGTAATTAAAGGCAATCTCCATGTATAACATTGTCAACCTGAATCAAGTCTATTCTTGTGAAATGATAATACATATATTTGGTTAGAGTAAAATTTTTTGTGTCTGACATAAGAATGTAGTAAATATCTGAATCAATAGAAACCTTAAGATATTTTGTATTTCTTATTAGAACATCTGATTCAAGAATAGTAACTATTACATTAGAATCACTTTTTGTGTGCTCAAAATTACCCAATAGTTCCATTTTTACAATCATATACCTTCCCTTCCTCAATAAAATCGAAATTATTATAACTTACAACAGCAGAATCATCAAAACATAAATTTATTGTATTTGTATTAAGGTTTTGTAGTTCAATATCTCGAGTAGCTGCATAATTGCGAATTTTAATTATTTTATACACATATTTTTCCTCCTATTTTTTAATTGGTTAAAATGAGGCGATTGTTTAAAGGATAAAATATTATGAACAAATCTTATAGTTAATAGGTTTTTTATAAAAAGAAATTATGAATAATAGTAAGTAAAATTAATTTATGCATATTTTTTAACAGAACTCAGAACTCCAATATTTAATTGGAGTTCTGTCCCAGTTTTTAATATCTTTTAAATGTAATTTTAATATTTCCATTATCAGACTTTGTCCACTTTGCGAAAACGTAAGAGTTTGCAAAGTCAATATCTAATGTTCCTTTTTTGCGTGCTGATATGAATTTCTCACTTTCGTATGGATTAATAAGCCATCCGCTCAAATCTTCTACATCCCAACCAGTGTCCGAATCTATAAAACTATTACCTTCACCCGAATCTATTAAAAATAGCTTTCCTATTTTTTCAGCCTCTTGCATAACAAAATCTAAAAAATGGGTCGTTATTTAACATAATTTAAGTATCTCCTTTCTTAATTAAGGCCATATTTTTTCTGCATCTATTATTCTTGGGATATTTATACCTTTATTTTATTATGGTTATAAAGTTTCCGTTTAAATCTGTTACAACAACATCTTTATCTTGTATATAAAAAAAATATACTTGTCCTGAGGCATTTGCCCCATTTGGCAATGTTTTACCTTGACCACGCCATAAACCTTTGTCGAATTTCAGTTTTATGTATAAAGATTTCATTTATTCTGTTTCTAATTAAATATCTGCTTTCAGGATTACTTGATTTAAACCAAAGTCTTCAGCATGTTCTCCAACTTTTTTTCCAAATTGAGAATCTGAAATTTTTATGTTCTTACCAGGAATGTTGAATTGGGATACGTAAGGTTCATGAGCAAAAGCATTTTGTGGTTCAGCAACAGCTATGTCTCCCATCATTGAACTTGTGTATGGCAGATTCATAAATGCGTTGTATGACGCATTTAATCCTTTCATTAGGCTGTCCTCAAACTCAGCTTCTGTTTTTGCAAACACCGTATTTAAGTAATGATACAGAGGTATATTTTCAAATAATTCGTCAATGGAATCTTCTGCTGTATCATTTGTGTCCGGGTTATTTTCTGCCTCATAATAATCAATGAGCTTGTTGTTCATTTCTTCTGCCAAAGTGTACCTTGAACTTACTTGCGGCAGTGTTTCTTCCGCTTATGCATTTCTTCAATAAAATGCGATACGGCAGATTTTCTTGCTTTGTCTCCCAACTCATCATAGTTGAAAACATTGCGTAAGCAAGAGCTATACCCTTTTCAACATAGTCATTTTCTGCCTTCATAGAATATGGCGCTGACGATAGTGTCAGCATTTTCTCGAATATCTCAGAAGTATCAAACAAGTCATTCTGTGATTCAAAAGAAAAATCAGTTGTATTTCAAGCATAGAGAAAATTGCAGATAAATCAATGGTCAGACTTCCTCCTGCAGCTATAATTTCCGCACACCGCCAGCCATATTTTTGCGTTAGGGTCTTTGATTGACGCCCGCAGCAGTCACAGCGATTATTACTCAATCTTTTTCACTTTCTTTCATTATAACATTTTTTATTATATTTTCAATTCAAACAATAACTGTTGAACTGATAATAATATGTTAAAATATGTTAAACAAAAAGAAGTGTCTTAAAGTGCCATTATTTTAACGGACGTGTAGTTTTGATGTAAGAATGGGGGTTAAATGGAATTTTGAATTACAGAATATATTAACCTGTTTTTATTGTATTTGTTTGTTGTATGAGTGTTTCCAAATAATACTTGAATGTGGTTAGAATTTACCAGATAAATATGTATTTTATAAAATGTTAATAATATACGGTTTGTCATTGTTTCTATTTAGTAATTTTAATTAATTATTCGTCTTAATTCCAACCAACTTCATAACCCAAGTTTTCAGATATAAACCGGATTGGCAGCATTGTTCGGTCATTTATTGTAGCGGGCGCGGTATCAAGAGTTTTTGCTTCCTCATTTACAAATGCAGTTGTGCTGTCTATTGTAAGTATTATTATATCTTTGCCGAGAGCGATTAAAACATTCTGCGTATCTTATTCCCAGGCTATAGCTCTGCCCATTTCTTCTATTAACGCACGTATCGGTACCAATATTCTTTCGTTGATTATAACCGGCGTAGTGCTGCGTCCGGGATCAATTTCTTTTTTACATCGTTTACTGTCATTACAGGTTCACCAATTTTCATTGTAAGAGTAAAACCGGAAGCGGAAACATTTTTTGAGGCTCTGCCGCGCTGCATGATGTCATACATAGTGTTGAAATTATAAATGTTAAAATTATTAATGTTATCTTTTTTCATTTCTATACCTCTTAACTATATTATAATAGATTTTTATATATCGTATGCTGAAATCGTGATTATCCCGGACAACTTTTCAATGTCATCCTGTCCTGAAACAGATTCACCGAGCTCAAACAAACTGCTGTTTTTTTCGCTGAAGCTGTCATAAAACATCACTACATCGCCCCATGGTTCAAAATATGCCAGCTTGCCTTTGCCGCCGATTGCCATTGGCGTATCTGTGATACTTAGTTTCTGAGGCGGATAGAACACTTTATCGTTGATGCTGAAATCTTCAACCTCAATTGTAAGCGGAAGCTGGGCATAAAGTTCTTTTGCGGCTTGACTTTCATTGATTTTATAAATAATTTCATAATCGCCCGAAGATATTTTTAATCTGCATCTCTTAATTTTATTATTTTCTATCTGCTTAGCTGAATACAGCAGATTTATTTCTTTCATATCCCATAAAAACGCTTTTTATTAAATCTGCGTCAGATGATTTATCTGAAATATTTTTCGTTATTGTGCCGTTGCCTTCAGTAAAATCAACATTAATCAATACGTTATCTTTATAGAATGCTAAAATCAATGTTGAATTGTCAGGAGTGTTTTTTACCGTTACAATATCATTTTCTATGGTTACTTCCGAACTGCCGCAGGAGCTGAAGAAGGCGCCGGTGTCTGAACTGTTTCAGTTTTTGGCCAATCTATTGTATCCAGCCAGTTCTTAATGCTTGCTTCTGAATCACTGCCGGATAAACGCCTGCCTTCAATCCACGACGTATTTTCAGCAAGCGTGTAATTCGCTTTCACTTTCGCTTATGCTGCTTCCGCCCGATGTGCAGAATGGATTAATTGTTTTGTCTGAAAAATTGTAGCTTTCTAGAAACGTGTATATTATTTTTGGCGCTTTTACATGCCATATCGGATAACCGAGAAATATAGCGTCATATTTATCCAAGTTTTTAATGTTTCCCGAAATAGATGGTCTTGCATTGCTGTCGCTCTGCTCTATATTTGCTCTTGAAGAAATATTGTTGTAGTTTAGGTCTTCCGATGAATATGGCTCTGACGGTTCAATCTCATAAATATCAGCGCCCAGTAAAGAATCTTCCGCTTATTTTTGCCAATCAGACTTTTTGGGTCACCAGGATCTTGAGTGGTTTGGAGCTGATTATTCATCAATGAATATTGTTGCAACATATAATTTTATTTATAACGCAACATTTATGGTTGAAAAAAGGTATATGCTATGCGCTTTGCCTCGCAAATCTTGTAAACACGGAAGGAAGCAGGAATCTGACATTTCGTCCGATTATTCCTGAAATGTCAATTGATTTGTATATTGTAACAAAGAAATATGAGACGTTTTCTCCGGCGGTAAAACTTTTTATTAATAAGGTAAAAGAGTATAAGTTTTAAAAATAATATTCAGCAGGCTTTAGAGGTTGTTTTAATTTTATAATAATTTTGAATAAAAATGGTGCACAAATTTTTGTGCACCATAGCTTTATACGGTTTTTAAATATAAATATTTGAGCGGATAAAAAACAATTCTGTATTTTTTAAAATTTTAAATTATCATCTTAGACTTTTCTCAAATATCCAAATGTTTAACTCAATATTTTTTTTATTTCCTGTAATATAAAAAATATATTTAATGAAAAATGTAAAAAAGTTAGGTAAAACACGTTTTTTTATTATTCCAGCAATTAATAGAATGCTTACTTTGGATTCAGCAGTAAGGCTCATTGAATGTTGGGTTTAGATTAATAAATGCACTCAAATAATTTATAACTTATCTGAGTAGAAATCTGCATATTTGTGTAAGTCATATGCCGTATGAATATGTTTTGAACAATTATGGAGTTTCATTTGTATATCAACAGGGAGCGACAAAAATATGACCTGCTGCTGGAACTTAAATTAATAAGCTGATTTAGATTTTCATACATAGCATTCACCTCAAAGATAGTTTTTACATATATAAAAATCAATATTCTTATAGAGTCGATTGACAGATTATAAAAAATTAAATCAGCTAAAAACTATATTATATGTTGTGATATAAGTCAGAACGACTGAACAATTAAATATAATGCTGGACATGTTCTGTTTGTTGAGATGTAATGTATAACTGCACTGTAAATTAAACAGGTAAATATTATAAATAGGTCTATAGATTTTTTATGCTTGGAACAATAATCAATATCTTCTCATAAAATGTAAATAGTTAAAATTTAATTTTTTGGAGGTTTAAATATGACGGACCGAAAATTAAGCAATGTTGCTAAAGCGTATTTGTGTCGTTTTTACGAGATATTAGAACAAATGACTGAGAATATGACAGAGGCGGAGTTGACGGATAGCCTTTCTCATAATTTTATTGTTCAAATGATTCCTCATCATATGGCGGCAATAGAAATGTCTGAAAATCTCTTGCAGTATACCACCTGCGTTCCGCTTCAGAATATAGCGTTAAATATTATAGATGAACAAACAAAGAGTATTGATAACATGAAAAACATACTTTGCCAATGCGGAGAACAAGATAATACGCCCTTAGATTTGTGTTTGTATCAAGAAGGCTTTAGTCAGATAACCTGTACTATGTTTACTCAGATGAAAAATGCTTGCTCAACAAATAATATCAATGCTGACTTTATTCGTGAGATGATTCCGCACCATGAGGGAGCAATCCAGCATGTCTCAGAACGCGTTGCTTTATGATATTTGTTCAGAACTCGTTCCGATACTTGAAGCAATTATTAAATCTCAGAAAAAAGGTATTTGTGAAATGAAAAAATTGCTTCGGTCAGTTTGAGTTTGAAATATGCAGAAAGTTTTACTGATATTAATTTAAAATCTTTGTTATTTTCAAGTTGTCCGCTCAAATATAATAGGAAGTAAAAAAGAAATTTAAAAATTTATGGCGATAAAAATTTATAACATTTACATAAACAGGAGATTTTAGCAGATAAATATTTTTTGAAAAAATTTGTCCTTTTTGTTGACTTGTTGATGAATTTTGTATATTATATAAGTTAAGAAATTTTTGTTCTCTATAGTTTTGAAATTAACTAATAAGCAAATCTATAAAGAGCAAAAAAGCGCTTTTGATTTATCGCGCTCCATAACGAACTGAAAAATCTTCTATTTGCTAAAGTAAAAGTAACTGTTTCCAGCGTATTTTTTGCTGTACAGAGTTTTGCGGCAGCCGGTTTTTCGGAAAATATAATAAAAGAGGAGAGAAATAAGATGAAAAAAGAGACGATATTCATAAGGTACTGATAATAGGTTCCGGGCCTATTATTATCGGACAAGCCTGCGAATTTGACTATTCGGGAACTCAGGCGTGCAAGGCTTTGAAAAATTTGGGTTATGAAATAGTTTTGGTAAACTCAAACCCGGCGACAATAATGACCGATCCGACCACGGCCGATGTCACTTATATAGAACCTCTTAATTTGGAGCGTATTACACAGATAATAGAAAAGGAGCGTCCGGATGCTTTGCTGCCTAACCTTGGCGGTCAGTCAGGACTGAATTTGTGTTCTGAACTTGCGGAAGCCGGAGTGCTTGAAAAGTATAATGTTGAGGTTATCGGCGTTCAGGTTGACGCGATAGAGCGCGGTGAAGACAGAATAGAGTTTAAAAAGACAATGGACTCGCTGGGTATAGAAATGGCTAAAAGCGCTGTTGCTTATACAGTTGACGAAGCGTTAGCTATAGCTGAGGAGTTAGGATATCCTGTTGTTATACGTCCGGCTTATACTATGGGAGGAGCCGGAGGCGGTCTTGTTTATAATGTTGACGAGTTAAAGACTGTTGTGTCAAGAGGTCTTCAGGCCTCATTGGTAGGACAGGTTTTGGTTGAGGAGTCTATTCTCGGCTGGGAAGAGCTTGAACTTGAGGTAGTCCGCGATTCTGAAAACAATATGATAACCGTATGTTTCATAGAAAATATTGACCCTCTGGGCGTGCATACAGGGGATTCGTTCTGTTCGGCTCCAATGCTTACTATATCCGAAGAGGTTCAAAAGCGGCTTCAGGAGCAGGCGTATAAAATTGTAGAAACTATCGAAGTTATAGGCGGAACAAACGTGCAGTTTGCTCATGACCCTGTTAGTGATCGTATTGTTGTTATTGAGATTAATCCCAGAACGTCGCGTTCTTCAGCATTGGCGTCAAAGGCTACCGGTTTCCCGATAGCGCTTGTGTTCGCTATGCTTGCCACAGGGCTTACTCTTAAAGATATACCGTGCGGAAAATACGGAACTCTTGATAAATATGTTCCTGACGGTGATTATATTGTAATTAAATTTGCACGCTGGGCTTTTGAGAAGTTTAAGGATGTTGAGGATAAGCTCGGGACTCAAATGAGAGCCGTAGGCGAGGTTATGTCTATCGGTAAGACTTATAAGGAAGCTTTCCAGAAAGCAATCCGAAGTCTCGAGACAGGTCGTTACGGCTTAGGATTTGCCAATGATTTTCATGATAAGACCAAAGAAGAGCTGCTCCAAATGCTCGCATATCCAACAAGCGAGCGCCAGTTTATTATGTATGAAGCGCTTAGAAAGGGAGCAACTGTTGAAGAACTTTGGAGTTTAACTAAAATAAAACATTACTTTATTGAACAGATGAAAGAGCTTGTTGATGAAGAAGAAGCGCTCTTAAAGGAAAAGGGGACATTTACCGTCCTCCGAAATGCTGACAAAGGCTAAAAAAGGACGGTTTTTCAGATAAGTATTTAAGCAAAATTTTGGAAGTACCGGAAGATGAAATAAGAAATGAAAGAATAAAAATCGGGGTTGAAGAGGCTTGGGATAAAATAGATGTGAGCGGAACGCCGGACAGCGCATATTATTATTCGACTTATAACAGTGAAAATAACAATGAAGTAACTGAGAACAAAAAATAATGATACTCGGCGGAGGACCTAACAGAATAGGTCAGGGTATAGAATTCGATTACTGCTGTGTACATGCGGCGCTCGCCCTTAAAGAGCTGGGCTTTGAGACTATAATAGTAAACTGTAATCCTGAAACTGTTTCTACAGACTATGATACGTCGGATAAGCTATATTTTTGAGCCTTTAACATTGGAAGACGTTCTCAGCATATACAAGAAAGAGAAGCCAATAGGAGTTATCGCGCAGTTTGGAGGACAGACCCCGCTTAACTTGGCGGCAGAGCTTGAGAAAAAAACGGCGTAAAAATATTAGGAACATCACCTGAAGTTATTGATTTAGCGGAAGACAGGGACAGGTTCAAAATATAATGGACAAGCTGGAAATTCCTATGCCGGAAGCAGGTATGGCTGTAAATGTGATGAAGCTTTAGAGGTCGCTGAAAAAAATCGGGTACCCGGTAATGGTGAGACCGTCTTATGTGCTTGGCGGACGCGGTATGGAGGTTGTGCATGATTCTGACAGTTTGGTTGGTTATATGAATGCCGCTGTTGGAGTTACGCCTGACAGACCTATACTTATCGACAGATTCTTAAATCACGCTATGGAGTGTGAAGCTGACGCAATTTCTGACGGAAAACACGCCTTTGTTCCGGCTGTTATGGAACATATTGAGCTTGCGGGAGTGCATTCAGGAGATTCAGCCTGCATACTTCCATCTCTAAATATACCGGAAGAAAACGTGAAGACGATAAATGAATATACAAAGAAGATAGCCGAGGAAATGGGCGTAGTCGGACTGATGAATATGCAGTACGCTATTGAGGACGGAAAAGTTTATGTGCTTGAGGCGAACCCGAGAGCGTCCAGAACTGTTCCGCTGGTATCAAAAGTGTGCAATATAAATATGGTCAAAATAGCTACTCAGATAATGACGGCAGAACTTTACCGGAAAGCCGTATCCGCTGGACGAGCTTAAACATGGAAAGTTTTCGCATTATGGTGTTAAAGAAGCAGTGTTCCCGTGGAATATGTTCCAGGAGTGTGATCCTTTGTTAGGTCCTGAAATGAGGTCTACAGGAGAGGTTTTAGGTCTTGCCGGAACGTTTGGAGAAGCTTTCTATAAGTCTCAGGAAGCAACTCAAACGAGACTGCCGCTTGAAGGAAGAGTGTTTATAAGCGTTAACGATAAGGATAAAAAAAAGAGGTAGTTTCTGTTGCCCAGGATTTCCATGACGCAGGGTTTGAAATTATCGCAACCGGCGGAACTTATAATCTAATAAAAGAAGCCGGGATTCCTGCTGAGCGCATTAATAAACTCCATGAAGGAAGACCGAACGTGCTGGATGAAATAACTAACGGTAAAATACAAATGATAATTAATACTCCGGCAGGTCAGACAAGTATCCATGATGACAGTTATATCAGAAAGGCCGCAATCAAAGGAAAGATTTCATATATGACAACAATGGCAGCGGCAAAAGCGGCTTCAAGCGGTATAAAAGAAGTAAAGAATAAAAAGTTATAGAGGTTAAATCGCTTCAGCAGCTTCATTCGGAAATAAAATAAGAAGCTAATCGCTTTATTTGAGTTTTCTGTCAAATTATAGTGTTGTATTGAGAGAAAATCAAAATTTAACTTTAAACGCCTTGCCGCTTATTAAACGGCAAGGCGCTTTTTATATAAATTGCAAAGCTGTGACTCTTAACTGTTCGGTTTATATGAGTATATTACGTCGGATAAGCATTAATACGGACTTTATTGACGGTTTAGTCTGTATTAAGCGGATTAAACTAAATAAATTTTATCTAATTCCCGCCGATATTATAAAGCTTTGTGTTGAAAACTTGAAATAAAAATAAGTGATAAGCGAAAAACTATGATTTTCTCCGTGATTAAAACTTATTACACAATAGTTGAGAGTCATTATAAGATGAAATTTCACTATTATATAAATAAAATATTATATAACTGGCTTTTATATTTAATGTAAAACAGAAATATTCGGCTGATTCATAAGCTGCAGTTTTTTTTGTTTTTGATTTTTTATATAGCTAAACTAAGTTTAAAAGTAATCAAATAACAAATTTTGTTGAATTTTATAATTTATGTATGTTTATAGATGTTTTTATAAGTGATTTGCTATAAAATATTGACTTTGCTTCACCAAAAGATGTTACAATAACTACAAGTTGTATATCTTATTTTTCTAAAATAAAAAAATATTTATGGGAGGTATGAGAGAACATGAGAAAGTTAAGAAGCGGAATATCAGCAATACTAGTTATTGCTATGATTATGACCACGCTTGGAATGGCCACTGTCGTATCGGCTGCTGAGTACCAGGATACACAGGGACACTGGGCGGAGAGTTATATTAATAAGTGGTCAGATAACGGCGTAATACAAGGCGACGGCGGATATTTCAGACCGGACGATGCGATTACCCGTGGTGAAGTTGCACAGGTAACCCAGAATTTAATAGGATACGTAAATAAGGCAACAAACACATTTACGGATGTTGCGGCAAGCGACTGGTATTCAGATGCAATACTCAGATTGGTTGAGGCAGGCGTTCTGACAGGAAACGGAGACGGCACAATGACTCCGAATAATTATATGACTCGTGAAGAAGCTATGACTATGCTGGCTCGTGCGTTTTTGGACTTCAGGTGCAGAACTCAAATGCCGGAATAACTCAATATGCAGACTATCAAAATATTTCTGGATTTTGCAACCGGTTATGTTGGCGTTATGACATCATCAGGTTATATAGGCGGTTATGAAGACGGTACAATCCGTCCTAAAGACTATATATCAAGAGCCGAGTTTGTAAAGATAATAGACAATATGATAAAGCTGTATATAACAGAGGCAGGAAACATATGGCCCTGAGTATGTAGGCGGATTGATAATTATAAAGACCGGCGGAGTCACTTTTGAGCGGTATTGTTGCTAAAGGTGTTGTAGTGTCCGGTCAGGCAAGCGGAGACGTTACAATTACAGGTTCACAGATTTCGGGAAATGTAGTTAATTTATCCGCAAATGCAAATGTTAAATCAAATACTGATAATGTTGTTAATCCTAACGATGAAACAAAGCCGAATAACACAATTATAGGCGGCAACGGCGGAAGCGGAAGCGGCAGTAACGGCTCGCCGACAAGCACAGTAACTGTAAAGTTCTATAACGGATCTTCATTATATAAGTCAGTTTCAGTAACAAAAAATACATATCTGTCGTCAGCCAAGAGACCGGCTGACCCGACAATGGACGGCAAAGAATTCGTAGGCTGGTATTTGTCAAAGGAACAGGCAGATAAGGCGGATACTATTTCTCCGTTTAATTTTGACACTACAAAGATAACAAAAAAGCAATGAGCTTCTATGCCGGATATATTGAGTCGACTAAGCCGACTTCAACTCCGGCAGCAACAGTTTCGCCGGCTCCGACAGCCGATCCGTCAAAACCAACGGCAACAGCTGCACCTGTACCATCGGCAACGGCTGCACCTGTACCGACAGCTACAGCTTTGCCTGTACCAACAGCTACAACTGCACCTGTACCGACGGCAACAAGCGAAGCTGTACCTACAGCAACGCCAACTCAGAATCCGGATGTTACATATTCAGTAAAAGTAGCTGAGGGTATTACAGGCGGTACTTTGAAGATAGTTAAACAGGCAGAGCCTTCAAAACCAACAGCAGAACCTTCTAAACCTACAGTGGAACCAACAGAGCCAACAGACGCGCCGGCTACAGCAACGCCTGAAACCCCTGTGACAGGAGCAACAGATTTTGCAGTTAAAGGTGATACGCCGTCTGCGGCAGGTTCGGTATATACCAATGATGATAATATCAGCGTTACCGGAACTTTTGGAACAACAATAGTTGAATATACTGAAAATAACGAGCCTGCTACTAAAATGATAGGCGGAAAGCCGTTTACTCATAATATGCAAGTCCGTTTGGCGGCAAATCCTTCAGAGCCTTTACAGGAGCAAAGCGGAAGCACTGCGCTGATAATAGCGCCTAAAAAAGACGGAAAGTTTACAATCTATTATAGAAGACAGGTAACAAACGGCGATCCTGACGTTATGAGCGCAGGTGATGGCAAGGATATCAAGCTTTCACAGAACGATAACGGTTCATATAGCCAGGTAAGCGGCGTTATGGAAATGCCTGAAATAAATGATGAAAAAGACCTACGCATTTGGAACGCAGACCTTTGATTTAAGTGCAGGCAGTGAATATTTGCTGTGGGCAAGAGGAACAACAGGCACACTGTATGGATATTCATATGAACCGTCAGCATCAGCAGCGGCAGCAGAAGTTTCAGCTGCAGAAACAGAAGAATTGGTTGACAGTCTTGATGGATTAAAGGCAGGAGATAAAGTAACTGTTAAAGCGGTTGCAGAATCTGCAGCAGAAAGTATAAAGGTGTTTACATCTCCTGAGACGACAGTTACAGAAGTATCAGGAAATCCGGGTTATTACACCTTTGAAATGCCTGCGTCAGACACAATAGTAAATGCACAATTCGGTGAAGCTGCTGCTACAGCAACGCCAAAACCTGAACCTGTAAGCCATAAAGCAGTTTTGAATGTAGAAGGCGGAACAGGAACATTAGAAACTTCAAAAGCTGTTACAGCAGACAGTGAAGCTGTGCTGGCAGAAGATTCTGAATATTCTGCTAATATAATAAAGAATGTTATAGATGGTGTTCATGAATGGACATTTGAAAATAATACAGGAAGTGAAATAACAGTAGGCGAAATATTCAGCAACGAAGGTTTAACGGTATTTGCAGATTCATCGAATACAATAAAGATTGGTTTAAAACAATGATATAGTAATGCGCGGAAGCGGATTTGCTGACGGCGACGCATCGTACAGAGCAATCAGAATTGTAATGCCTGTTACAGGAAAAGTTACAGTTGAAGCGTTTACAATGAGAGCTGACGGAAACGGAGGCGTATATGTAAAAGCCGGAGCAGACGGTGAAGATGAAGAAGTATTAACCAGCACAGAAGAGGATGGAAAAAATACAATATCAGGCACAACGGCAGGAGCTATTGCGGCAGGTACAGACGTATATATTTATTCGCCTATTCCGTTCAACTATGTTAGAGTTGCGGTAACACCTGATGGTGACATTCCGGCAGAGCCGACAGCTACAGCAGGAACTGTTCCGACAGCAGAACCGAGCGCGACAGCTGCACCAACAGAAGCACCGACAGCAGAGCCAAGCGCAACAGCTGCGCCAACAGAGGCTCCAACAGCAGATCCTACAGCAGCTCCGACATTACAGCCGAACGAGTATGAATTTTTAACCGGTGCAACAGTAATTGTTAACACAAAACCAAATAATGCAGGCGATGTGGCTAATATAACAGTTACAGGAAAAGACGGAAGCAATATCACAGTTTCTAACGCATCGTTTGTTATGCCTGATCAGGATGTAACAGTAAGCGTTGTATATTCAACTCCGTCAGAGCCGACAGCGACCCCCTGCGGAGCCATCTGCAAGCCCTTCAGTTTCAACTGCTACACCTAATCCTAACCTTCCTAATGATATTATTTGGAGAGTTGACGACCCTGAAGTAAGTCAGGCGTTAGAAGCTTTATTCTGCAAATAACGGTGCGGAAGCCGTTGCTGCAGGAGTAGCAGAGGTTGGTCCTAATCAGGTGTTTGAAAGAAACAAGAATGTTAAGTATACACACACTAACGGAGTGGAATATAACTTTTACTAAATCTTTAAAAGCCGGCTCGGGAAACCAAACAAACAGATATGTTAAAATTACTCCTGAAACATCTTGTACGGTAACAGTCGTATTTGACGAAACGGCGGTGAAGGAAAGAACACAGTATATTTCGCAGAGCGGTAATGTTATAGGCTCGGCAGTATGTGATAAGGGAGTTTCAACCGTTACAGCTGATGTTAGCAAAGACGATTTGTCACCGGTTTACACTTACGGCGGCGGCTCAAATAAAAACGTATATGCTGTCTTTATAGAATATTACGACGAGACGCCTGATAAAACAATTACCGGTAATGTAACAAACAGCACAGGTCTTGACCTGAGCGCTGCTAAAATAGTTTTCACAAATGTTAATGACAACACTGATGTTGTGACAGTTGATTATGCGGAAGCATATGAGGCAACATTAACAAAGGGCGAAACCTATAGTATATCTGTTCAGGGAGTAGACAGCGTTTGTCCAACAACGTTAACAAACACAGTTACCGTGAACAAAACAGATATGAACAGTCTCACGATATTAAATTTGTTAAGATAGAAGACGTTGAGGTTACAGGTACACTTTATACAACATTTTCTGATGATATGAGAAATCAGAATGAAGTATACACAGGTTCTGACGCTGTTAAGATTGCGTTCACAAAACAGGGTGAAGCAGCGCCTTATGACGAAGTAACTGTAAACAGCGATGGTACATTTGCCGCAAAATTATTAACAAACGAAGTGTATGATGTAACAGTAGTGGAAGGTCCGTCAGGATATACATTATCAAATCTGTCATCAACATATAGTCTTCCGGGCGGAGATGAAACTCCGTTTAAAAATGTTCTTCTTATAAAGAACGACGTGGATGTTCCGTATACAGATACATTATACGTAGGTGCAGATAAGGAATATAAAACCGTTAATGAAGCGGTTTCTGCAGTTCGCATGATGGCTGATAAAGGCGACAAACCAGTTACAATAGTAATTGACCCGGGAACATATAAGGGTCAGGTTATTATCGACCAGAGCAATATTACTTTGAAGAGCGCTGATGAATCAAACAGACCGGTTATCACAAGTTATTACGGTATAGGATATGTTTATTATTCATTAAACGGCGGATTCTATAATGCTGACTATGCGGCAGCCAAGACAACGAAAGCAGTTGCTTCAAAGTGGGGACCTACCCTTTATGTAACAGATAAAGGTTCAGGATTCCTGGCTGAGAACATTGATTTTGAGAATACGTTCAACCAGTATGTAACAGAAGAAGAATTGGCTGACGGTGTTGAAATGAATGAAAAGATGTTTGAGAGAAAAGCCGGCGTTGACGTTACCACCAAGAATTCAACCGAAAGAGCTGCGGCAGTAGCTTTTGAGGGCATGAACTCGGAATTCTACCGTTGTAAGATGGTATCAAGCCAGGATACATTGTATACAGGTTCCACAGGATATTTCAAAGAATGTGAAATCTATGGAAACACAGATTATATATTCGGCGGAAACAGTGTGGCGTTTGATAACTGTGACCTTGTTTGGTATGGATATTCAGACGTAAAGAGCGGCGGTTACATTGCAGCATGCAAGACTTCATCAGTAACAGATCCGGGATACTTCTTTAATAACTGTACTATTAAAAAACAGCAACATACAAGGTATGAAGTTTGATAAAGGCGGTTTTGGAAGAAACTGGGGCGGAGCAAATTCAGCAATGTTCTTCAACAACATAACTCTTGACGGAGTTGAAAAGCCGGGCGGCTGGACAGCGATGGGCGGAGAGTTAAGTTTATCTAGAGTTTTTTCGTAAACAACGTTCATAACGTTGGAGAGACAATTGATTTGACAGCAGGAAGTGATAATCCGAACGGAGCGGCACAAACGATTCCAACCGTTGAGGATTATGTAGGTGAATGGACACCTGTTCACTATACGAAATAGTTAGTTATAATAAAAATGACCCGATATATCGGGTCATTTTTTTATGTTTTGATTTTTTATAATAAATAAATTTTTTGTTAGAGAAGTTTAATATTTTTTTATACTCCTTAAAATTGTACAGTTTTATTTGGTTTACAGATGATAATTCCGAATGTATAGACTTATAGGTTATCTAATGTAATAGTCTACATATTGATTGTTTTTTTTGTGTTATGATTATCTAAGACAAAAATATAAATTAGTTTTGAGGTATTGTCATGTATGAGGAAAATAAGGATTATGAAAAAAATTTTTAAGAGATAGAATAACCAAGTTGCGAATAGAGAAAAATTTATCTGAGCGGCAATTAAGTTTTGAATTAGGGCATTGTGAGGGATATATAAATAAAATAACTTCCGGTTATACCTTACCGTCTATAAAAGAATTTGTATATATTTGCGAATATTTTGGATTAACACCAAAAGAGTTTTTTTTGATGAAGAAATTGATTATCCAATTTTAATGCAGAAAGCAATAAAAGAATTAAAAGGACTTGATGAGAGCAGTGTATTGTTAATTATAGGTTTTTTTATTAACAAGTTAAAAAATAAATAGCCAATGATTCAGCAAGCATCGGTAGGGCAGATGAAATCTGCCACGTAAGGCGCGCAGTCGCAGTATATATTAAAAATAAAAAATTATATGAAATAGTAAATTAGTGTATGCACGTATAGCGTGCGATGATAACTCACCTAACGAGCTTGCTAACATACATCACAACTAAGTGATTTATTGACCTCGTAGGTTAATAAATACAAATTAATTTGGCTCACGCACCCTATAGGTGCGGTCACAGCAAGCCTACCGAAGTTCGTTAAAACAACCATTTTTATTGCATAGGAAAGTTGATTTATTTCTTTGAACCTAAATAGTTTAAAATTTACAAATTGCGGACATACAAAAATATTGGTTGTATAAGCAATTAGGCATGAGTTATCAAAAAACTTTAGTAAGATGGTAAATAACGAGACAAAATCCATAAAATATAACAAACATAGATGCAATGTGTCAAATATTAAAGTGTAAACCAAGCGACTTATTTGAATACAATCCTAATATACCTATGAACAAAAATTAGATATAAATATTTGGGGTTTATTGCAAGCATCAGTAGGCTGTGACCACACTTTTTTTTTAAAGTGTGTGTAATACAAAATTGACTTGTATTGATATACCTACAATGTCTGTGACCCCACCAGTATGGTGGGTGTGATACAAAAGTGACTTGTTTTTGTTAGCCTTCAATGTCAATAATATGAATACGCAAATATTAATATGTATACTCAATGCAGATGAAATCTGCTGCGTAAAAACGCGCAGTCGCGGTATATATTGAAAATAAAAGTTAATATAAAACAGTAAGATAGTAAAATAGTAAAATAGTATATGCACGCAAGCGTGCGATGATAACTCACCTAACGCGGCGGCTGTGCCCTACCGAAGTTCGTTGAAACGTTGTGTTTTAAGTATGAAATAAACTTGTTTTAATGAATAAAAAGAATTTGTATATATTTGCGAATATTTTGGATTAACACCGAAGGAGTTTTTTTTGATGAGGAAGCGGAATATCCAATTTTAATGCAAAAAAGCAATAAAAGAATTAAAAAAAGGACTTGATGAGAGCAGTATATTGTTGATTATAGGTTTTATTAACAAGTTAAAAAATAAATAGCCAATGATGAGGCAAGCATCGGTAGAGCGTACGAAGTACGCTGCGTAAAACGCGCAGTCGCGGTATATATTGAAAATAAAAAAATATATAAAAAAAGTAAAATAGTATATGCACGCAAGCGTGCGATGATAACTCACCTAACGCGGCGGCTCTGCCGCCCTGCCGATGTTCGTTAAAACATTGTATTTTTATCTGATGATTAAAACTGTTGACTAAAAAATTAACCGTTAGCACTTTAATTCTTGTATTTTTAAACCCTTTGTGCTAAAATGTTTTAAAGATTATTTTAAAATATAAAAAACAGAAAGGTTTGATATATATGAAACTAATGATAGCCAGCGATATTCATGGTTCTGAATATTATTGCAGTAAGCTCCTGAAAGCCTTTGACAGAGAGGAAGCCGATAGGCTTTTGCTCCTGGGAGATATTCTATACCATGGCCCCAGAAATGACCTTCCTAAAGGTTATGACCCAAAACTCGTTATCGCTATGCTTAACGGCGTGTCAGAAAATTTGCTGTGCGTTCGGGGAAATTGTGACACCGAAGTTGACCAAATGGTTTTAAATTTCCCAATAATGGCGGAGTATGCTTTGCTTTCTGTGGATGGGACAACAATTTATGCCACCCATGGTCACCATTTTGGAGAGAGGATAATCCGCCGTCTTTGAAAAAGGGCGAGTTTTTTGCTCTGCGGTCATACACATGTTCCAAAATGTGTGGATAAAGGCGGATATTTTTATATGAATCCCGGTTCCGTGTCGATTCCGAAAGAAAACAGTAAGACTTCTTATATGATTTTGGAGGACGGAGTGTTTCGCTGGAAGACATTGGACGGAGAGCAATATATGCAATATGATGTAAGTTCTGTTCAATAGATTAAATTGATAATCAGGAAATATTATTATTAAAAAATGTGAATTAAGAAAGACAGAGTGTAGATTTGTTTAATAGAAATTTGTTTCTGATTAGGAGTAAATCGTTACAGATATTAAATGACATATTTGAATATAATGGATAGGAAACAAAAAAAAGTTAAGGTCATGTAAAATAGAAAGTATAAAAGAAGAAAGCTCCGATCCTATACGGATGAATTCAAACAATAGTTAGTTCAGCTATACCATAATGGAAAACGAAAATGTGATATTTGCCGTGAATATGATATAGCCACCTCATTGCTGGATAAATGGCTGAAACAGTCAGCAGTTAGCGGCTCTTTTCACGAAAAAGATAACCATTCTGCAGAAGAGCAGGAAATAATAGAACTGCGCAAAACGTAACCGGCAATTCAAGATTACTTAGGTAGGTCACACAAAGACCGCGTTAGGCGCGCAGTCCTGGGTAAACTTTTCAATGTAGTTTGTACCATAAAAACGGCTGCCAGTTTGGCAGCCATTTTTTATTTCAGAATTATTTGTTTAAGTCTGCTGCAGATGAAAACTGCGGTTTTAATGACTTATAAATGTTTTGTGTAGACAGGGAAGTAGTTTTTTGTAGGTCTCAACATTTTCCTGAATCGGTTTCATTGTATCTTTAACGCTGATTGCGGCTTCGCATGCTTCCGGAACGCTGTCGTAAATTCCGGCTCCTACTGCCGCTAAAAGAGCAACTCCCAAAGCCGGACCTTCTGACACATTTATTGTGTTGATATCACAGCCGAACATGTCAGCCTGCATTTGTCTCCATAATTTGCTTTTTCCGCCGCCGCCTGAGGCACGTACTTCAGACGCGTCTATGCCCATTTCTTTTATTACAGACATGCAGTCATTCAGGCTGTACGATACGCCTTCCATGACAGCTCTGAGCATATCATATTTTTGTGTGCTTTGGTTGAAAGCCCAAAAATACGCCTTTTTGCATTTGGGTCATTGTGAGGGCTTCTTTCACCCATCAAATACGGAAGGTATATAAGTCCTTCACAGCCCGGCGCGATTTTTCTGCCTGCTTATCCATCAGATAGTATGGGTCAACCCCATGCCGTCCGCTGCGTCCATTTCAGCATGGCAGAAATTATCCCTGTACCATTTTAGCGATAAACCGGCGCCCTGTTACTCCCATAACGTGCCACTTTCCGGCACTGCATGGCATAGAGTGTGTACTTGTAGGATTACAATAGATGTGTTACAAATAGAAAAAAAATACGGAAAACTCATAAATTGTGTTATAGTTATATCACCATAATATCACATACACAAAGGAGTCTTCCGTATATG
>VOFF01000211.1_pt1 | contig 30001 bp, 24 predicted proteins | sample 5384061 | NCBI WGS metagenome assembly VOFF01 (sample SAMN12384725, study PRJNA508395) | human gut metagenome | isolation source: healthy gut E | host: Homo sapiens | reverse complement strand
ATTCGTTGTTATGTTCGTCTATGGAGATGTCAAATGGATATATTAATTCATTATTAGCTCGTCCATTTGTGAATTTATGTAAAAAAAGCACCTTTGGATGAAAAGATATAGACGCTATTGTAGGAATAGTCGTCAGAATATATAATTTTTCATCATAACAAATGACTTTAGCGATTTGGTCGATCAAGGCTTTATCAGGTGTATCCAATTTAATAAAATGATCGATGGTCAAACCTGAATTATCTCGATCGATTTTTTGCATCATTGATATCGATGATATGTATATTTTGTGAGGAATTGTCTTCTGGATTGTTCTCGGTTGTACATCCGTATAGCAAGGCACATATAAAACAATAGACAAAATGTCTCATAATAATGAATTTATAAGACTTCATCTACTAATGTAGATGAAGTCTTTGTTCAACAACTATGGCTTGTAGGAGTGCATCTGCTCGGACATGGTTCATAGCAGGGCATACAGCGAATGAGAGTTGCTCCACTGAAGATATTCCATATTTTCCAGAGTAAGATTCCCTTGGAGCCAATGATTCATCTTGTGCCAAAGCCTCGATATCGGCATTCAGCAGATCGAAAGGATCCGGCCGGTAGTTTGCCGTACAGTACAGGCAGTCACGGCCGCGGCAGCCATCATGAGACGGCATCCGCAAAAATCTGTTTCTCTTTAATACATGAAAATTTCAGGTTAAAAAGATCTAGTTTTTCTCGAATTTCACAGTCGTCGTAAAAAGCAATCCGTAAAAATCCACTCTAAAGTTATATATTTTTTTAAAGAAAAGTACAAATATTTCGATAAAAATTCTCACATAAAACACTCATCGTATATCAATATAATCAAAAGATGTCTAAAGTGCGGCGACCTTACATATCTCCGGCGGCTGCCGAAACCAGTATCGTCGCATCGTCCGGCCCGGGAATGAATTTTACGACTCTTGCCAATGGAACCTCCTGCATAGATATCCGGAACAGAGGGTTGCCGCCCGAAAAGCGATGTCATACCGAGATCAGGCTGCACACGGTGTTCTGGTCCCCTTGGCCAAAATACCCAGCCAACAGCCGCAAAATAAAATTGCAGAGCACACGAGTCCATAGATTCGTGCTATCCGCCGGAGCCCCTGTTCAGAGGCGCATAAGGCAAAGGAAGCAGCATCATAACCCGGAACAACTGCTCATAGGGATCGTCCGGTTTCGGTAACTCATCGACACCGAACGGATCATCGGAGGTGGAAAAACGCAATGTTGCGGGTAGTCCGAAAACTCCCCGAATCGCTTCCGGACAGTAACCGCCGGACAAGACCGATAGCAGACTCAAAAAAACACTCTCGTTGAAGCGTTCTTCAACGAGAGTGGAAATTACAAGAATCGACTTGTCGGAAAGCCGGTCTGCATCCGAATAGATCGCAGAGCGCCTTCCCGAATTCAACGCACCTTGATCTCCAACTGCGACGTCGGATAATTCTGGTCGTTGATCACGATCCGCTGCGCGTCGATCGCACTCTTCTGCCCGGCCGTGACATAGAGCGTTTTAAGATAGTAGCTGTTCAGCGTAACGCTTTGAATGGCCGGACACCCCCGTGATATCGAGCCACTGAACCTTATCGTAGGAACCCAGCGTGATCTCGATGATCCGCACCGCAGTACCGGACACGGTCAGCGATTCGGATGTTTCGTAAGGCGACGAGCAGTAGAGGCTGGAAAGTACGACACGCCCCTCTTCGACGGGCGCATCGCCCAGTTTGAGCACTTCGAGCGGCGCAGGGGTCAGGTACGAACGCCATCCGCCCAGCATGCTCTGCCAGCCGATAGTCGTCAGCTTGGCATTACCGCTCAGATCGAGTTCCCGGATGGGGTTTTCTCCGATTCCGTTCGGCTCGAGCGTCGTAAGGTTGGCGAACGCCTCGATGCCTTTCAGCGATGCGATGCCTTTCCGATAGAGATCGGGTAATTGTGTGGCGGCTTCGCCCGTTTCCGTCAGAATACATTCGGTACCGTCGAGTACGGTGATGTAACCGGCATCCACCAGAATCTGCCGGAACGTGTCGTCGGGGAACTCGATTCCTTTCGGTCGTTCGCCCTGCACGACGGAGACTTCAGCCGAAAGCGACTCTTCGTCGGTCGTGAAACGCACGAAGCCCGAGCGGAACGGAACCTCGGCAGCTTCGATCTTGAAGACGAGTTCCTGCTCCAGCAGCTCCTCCGACGAGGAGGGCGGTGTCTGCAACACGATCCAGTCCACGGTGGGGTCGGCCCGGAACGGCAGATTGCTCCGCACGTTCACACGCACTTCTCCGCCCTCCACGGGGATGTTGAACGACGTCTCGCCGACCTCCAACAGCAGATTGCGCTCCTGTCGCACCGTCACCGTGCGTTCGTCGCCGTCCGTATTGGTCACGACGAGCCGCGCATCGCGGGGACGTCCCGTCGTATTGGCATCCGCCGTGAAGTAAAAGAACGAAAGTGAAGCCCGTGTCTCGACGCGGTGAATCCAATCGACCGGTTCCAAGAAACGACAGGAGGTTTCGCCCGAAGATTCGATGCGGAGGCGGAACTCGCCGCCCTCCGCAGGCAGGGAGTAATCGGTCTGGTCCGGATCGAGCAGCGAACCGCCTTCCTGGGTGACGGTCAGGCGACGCTCCTCGCCGCCGCACATGAAAGTGAAGCGGACTTCGCGCGCATCGAGGTCCGTATTCGGTTCGACGGCAAAGGCGACCGTCTCCCCGTCGCCGCCCTTATCGACGGACGGAACGCACCACTCCTGACGTCCGCTCAGACGCCAAGGACCGCTGCTGGCGACACTCACCTCGTTCGTTCCTCCTGAGAGAACTCCGCCGTCGGCGTCGAACGCGAGCGTTTCGGCCGAAAGGGCGAGCCTCTCCGCGGGAGCCGGAGCCTCCGCTCCGTTGTCATCGCCGCAGCCGGCGAAAGCCGCCGCGACGAGCATCCAAAATATCTTTTTCATACTGCGTTTTCGTGTTTGAAATACCGCAGGGATTCGTTCCGTACCACCCGGTACGGAACGCCCCGCTACCAATCTTTCTCGTGTCTTACGCCCGACCACGAAGCCTTGTCGTCGTAGATGTACTTCGCCACGTCGTTCAGCGGCGTGAACTGCCCGTCGCCTGGCTTGAGGTTATAGACCATTTGCACGCCGTTGCCCATCCGGCGGTTGTACTGCAAATTTTCGGGCGACGACTCCTGGCCGTAGGTCATGTCGAGCGATCCTTCGCCCCACTGCCGGCGCGACAGCCCGAGATGTATCGGGTTCATCAGCGCACCGTAGTCGCAATAGGCGTAATCGATGAAATCGCCGGGACGGACTCCGTCCACCGCCTCCTTGAACCCGAAGTTGGCCTGTCCGATCTGATAGAGCATCACCAGTTTGTCGGGCATCGCCATCTTCACCTCGTAGAGCAGACGGGCATAGGGCCCGGGGCCGTACTGCACGCATCCCGGCCAGAGGTTGCCGAGATGCTCCTCGTACTTCGAATATTCGTCGTCGAAATCGACGCCGTCGAGTCCATAGGTATCGACGATCGAACGCAGATCCTGCGCGAAGGCGCGCGCCGCTTCGTCCGAGAGGTTGGCTACGCCCGATCCGTCGCCGTTGCCCAGAATCGTCAGGCTGACGCGGATTCCGGCTTCCTGCAACGGGCGGATGTAGATGTCGCGGTTGTCCAGGATGTGCCGCACATTGGGGTTCAGCGTGACGCCCACGCGCCGCTCCTGCTCGATCCAGTTGATGTTGGCGGCGAAAATATTGACCACGTCGAAAAGCGGTTTGCCGCTCCGCTTGCAACTCCATTCCAAAGCATTGAGCGGATTGTTGTCGTTCACCTCGACATAGCAGACAGTGATCATTCCCGTCCCCTTATCGGTCGAGGGACGTGCGCCCTGCACCTGCACCCAGAAGATACAGGTACCCTCCGAGGCCGACACTCCGACCCCTTCGGTCTCGGAGGTCAGTCGCAGCGGTACGGCATAGGTTTCGCCTTCGGCGAGTCCCCCGCCGGGCTTCACGCCGACGCGCAGCGGGTCGGACTGCACGCTTCGGGGACCGACGAGCAGCGCTCCGTCGGCCTCCAGTTCGACGGACGATTCGGGAACGGCCTCGAACGAAGCAGCATGGGTCTCATTGTAAGCCTCCAGCACGCTCTCGTCGTAGGCGAACCGAAGGTCCACGGCCTTTCCTGCCTCAGCGCTCAGGGCGACGCGCACTTCGCCCGAAACGGGCTCGTCATAAAGTCGCAGCGTCGCACCGGCCGCACCCTGCGGATTGTAGACCGAGCAGAAGCACGATCCGACCGTCTCGATGCGTCCTTCATCAATTCCGCCGGGACGAATATCATCCTCTGTGCACGAAGTCGCAGCCAGCACGGAGACTCCGGCTGCAAGGCTCCATAGCATATTTCTTGTGTAGTTCATAGCGAATCTTGTTTTTGAATCAGTAGATTAGTTGTCTCCGTCACCGGAGGGAGCCTCGGGCAGCGACACCTGATTCCATTTGAGTGTCTCGTGCGCCGTGCCGCTGTTGTTGTTGCCCGTATGGTCACGGATGGTTTCGCCCGAACCTTCGTCGAATTTCCAGTAAGCCACGAGTCCCTCGCTCGCTGGATCGACCTCGTAAACGTTCGCGGCAATCTGCTCCTGCGTACGTACGGTATTCCAGATGCGCACCTCGCAAATCTCACCGTGGAGTTCGCGTCCGGCCGCATACGAGTAACCGATATGGAAGAAATGATCCTTCTGCTGGGCGTCGGTTTTCGGCTGCCCGAGGTTTACGGGAACGAACTGGTTGCCCGTCTTGTCGAGCACCGGTTCGCCATTGATATAAATGACCAGATGTCCGGTCGCCACATCGCATGTCACGGCGATATGCGTCCACTCGTTCGCCGGGACGAGGCACGTAGTCGCATCCGTGAAGTTGGCCGTAGCGTAGGGAGTAGGCATGACTACCTGGAGCTGGTTGGGCTCCAGACCGTTGTCGCTGATGCGGATCAGGCAATGCCCCTCGATGCCCATCACGGTCTTGATACCGGGTTCGAGCACGTAGTCGCTGCACCGCACGAGCGCCTCCATCGTCACGGCGTTCAGGCCGTTGAGCACCTTGCACGATGCGCTCTGCCCGTCGAGCGTCTTGTCGAAGGAGATGTAGTTGCTCTCCTGAAGGTCGGCCACGACATTGATGATGGCCGCGCCGCGCAGCACGTAATAGATCGTGCGGGCGCTTTCGAGCACAGCCGCTCCGTCGGCTTTGCGCAGTGTGACGGGAAGCACGTGCAATGCCTCGGTGTCGAGTTCGCCGAGGTTATGGAAGCGCACCGTCACGTCGGCCGAACGGTTCGTACCGACCGGGATGGAGGTCTTGCCGCCCACGATCTCAAAGTAGTTTTCGGGCAGCATCGCCGCCTCTTCGCCCGACATGCGGTTGTAGTCCGCCACGCGGCCGGCGTCGGCCTCGAAGAGCAGGCCGACCTCCTTGCCGACCGGCTTGGGAGCCGCCGCGCGGAACGAACGTTCGTCCGAGACGGTGCTCTGCTTGACGAGCAGCGTCGTGACGTTCGTGTTCTGGTCGATGAACACCCTGTTGTCGAAATCCCCGTAGGGAGCCGGTTTCTTGTCGCACCCCGTCATCGCCGCCAGCGTCCAAACAGACAGCAGGAGTGCCGTATGAAATCTTTTCATATCCGTTTAGTTTTTGGGAGAGGGATTAAGCTGTTTCGATGGCCTCCTTCGTGTAGCGGTAGATCATCGCGGAGTTGTAGTAGTCGTACTGCACGTTCATGATGCCCATTCCCGCCTTGCCGATATCCTCCGGACGGAGCAGCCACTCGGCCAATGCTCCGACGGCACGCACCGAAGCACCCGAGGCGTCGGCCAGATACCCCGTGGCATCGGTTGCAGAAGGCGGCACGGCGGAGACGAGCCACAGGAAGCGGTCGGAGGGAATTCCTTCGACGGCGCACATGCGGCGGGCACGGACACCGAAGTCGTACACCGATTCGGCGTCGAGGCAGCGAACTACCAGATAGTCGCAAAGGGCCACCGCCGACAGGTCGCTCAGCCACTGGGGCGTTCCTTCGAAGAGAAGCAGCCCCCCGGGATATCTTTCCCGCCATTCGGCCAAAGCTCCGGCCACCACGTCGTCGAGCGCCCGCTGCACGCGGAGTTCCTCTTCGGTAGCGAAAGTCGGGTCGGTGGATTCGTAGCGGAGCGTCAGCCCGTCGAGGCCGTCGGCTTCGATCTCTTCGAAACGCTCAGCCAAGGCGGCAGAAAGCCGTTCTTCGGGGGCCTGCGTATCCTCGGCACGCGCCAGAGCGGCCCCTGACAGTCGAAGGCGCCGATGACTTTCGTCCCTTTCTCACGAAGCGTTTCGGCCTGTTCGAGTTCCTCGGCCGTAAGGCGTCCTCCGGCCGTCAGCGCCACGACATCCACGCTGTCGGGCACATCGGAGAAAAAAGCCGCCCCGGCTGACGGGTCTCTTGTCCGAATTGTCGAACCAGACGACCGTCCGATAATGGTCGCCGTTCTTGTAGGCGCGGAGCGAGGCGAGGTAACGGGCATACAGTCCGGGATCGTCTTCGCCGAAAACAGGGTTTTCGACTGCGATTTTCTCGTTCTCCGTCCAGTCGTCGCACGAGGAGCCCGCCGATGTTGCGAGCAGAAGCGCCGCGCCGCAGAATATGTTGCTTATCGTTCTTTTCATGACTCGAATGATAATGGATTATTTCTCCTTGCAGTCCCACCACAGACGGGTGGCCATGTTGTCGGGTCCCCCGAGCAGTGAAACCGCTTCATTGATATGCTCGTTGTTCTCCTGGTACTCCTCCGCCGGATAGGGCATGCGGTTCGCATAGCCTCCTTCGGGGATGATGCCGCCGCTGCGGTTGTTCGTGGCGGGCATCAGCCGCGGATAGCCCGTGCGCCGGAATTCGCACCATGCTTCGAACCCTTCGGGATAGATCGCCAGCCACTTCTGGGTGATGATCTGTTCGAGGTTGGTTTCGAAATCGCCGCGCGTATCCCATTTGACGGTTACGGTGCTCACTTCCGAAGTGTTGCTCTCCTTGCCCAGCGGGTCCTCATAAGACTCGGGCAGCGACACCCCGTCAGCGATGTAGGCGTCGTAATCGCCCGAGAGCCCCCACTGTTCGAACGAGAGGCGCACCCCTTCCTCGTACCAGCGTTCGGCATCGCCCGTCGCGCCGTACCAGCCGCGCAGGGAGGCTTCGGCCTTCAGAAAGGCCACTTCGGCGGCATTCATCCACATGAGCGGCGTCGTATAATCGACCGCCATATTCGAGTAGAGAAGCGATTCGGAGGGAATGCTGATTCCCGAACGCAGCCCGATATAGCCGTTCCGAATTCCGCCCGTGAAGGTAGAAAGGGTGAAGTATTTGGCCCGCCGGGGGTCTTTGTAACCGTTCATGTAGGAGGTGATGTCGGCCGAAACGCGCGAGTCCCCGCCGTTGTAGTCGTACATCACCACCCGGAACGGGTTGTTCTGGGTCGGAATCTGTGCATTGTCCGCATTCGATTCGATCACGCCGCCGTTCTCTCCGGAAAGAGCTTCCTTTACGATCCGTTCGGCTTCGTCCGGCGCCGCATAGCTGATACGCATGGCCATGCGCAGCTTGAGCGAATTGGCGAACCGCACCCATTTCGACAGGTCGCCCGCATAGATCTTGTCCGAGGCGGCCTTGATGGTCTCGGCCGAATGGTTCCTCAGCACGGTCAGCGCACCGTCCAGCTCCTCGAACAGCCGTTCATAGACGGCCTGCTGCGAATCGTAGGGTGAGGTAAGCGCGTCGTCGGCTCCGATCTGCGAATAGGGAACCGGTCCGTAGGTGTCGGTCACGCGATGCACGGCAGCCACGCGGATCACTTCGGCAAGCGCAAAGGGCCACTTCGTCGTCGGAATTGACTTTCAGCTTGTTGTAAGCCGTATAGATCTCAGGAATCACGCGGATGAGCATCACGCGCGTCCAGTCGTTGGTAGGGTTGAAGATGGCGATGCGGGTGGGAAGTCCCGGATTCGAGTCGGCCGTATAGCCGCCGAGCGCACCTCCCAGCACGATGTCGGTGAACTGGTGCGTATTGACATCGAGCGGAATGACCCATCCCTGCATGCCCGTCAGAATCGACGAGACGATGTAGTTGTCGTTGTTCATATCGTCTTTCGAGGCGGCATAGGGATCGGTGTTGATGTCATCGAACCCGCCCGTGCAGGCGGCGAACAACGCTGCCGGTGCCAGCGCCAGCAGGCGGAGGCGTCTGCGAAGATATTGTGGTTTTTTCATAGCGCGTTTAGAATTTGAGTCTCATGTTGAAACCGATATTCCGTAACGAAGGCATCATGAAATAGTCGATGCCCTGATAGTAGTTGCCCGTCGTGGCGACGGCTTCGGGGTCGAACGGAGCCTTGCAGTAAATCATCCAGAGGTTGCGGCCCACGAGCGAGAGGTTTTATCTCGCAAACGCCGCCGAGTTTCTCCTTCGGAATCGTATAGCCGATCGAAGCCTCCTGCAAGCGGACGTTCGTCGCCGAATAGGTGTAATATTGCGGGATGTTCTTGCCGCCTACGACCTCGTACCAATTGTAGGCCGGCAGGAGCGAACCTCCGTTGACGGCGACGCCTCCGGCGTCGCGTGCCGCGGCAGAATCCTCCGATACGCCGTAATAGTCGAGCTGAGCCTGCGTGGCGGAGTAAACGATACCGCCGATACGGGCCGATACCATGAACCCGAAACTCAGGTTTTTCCAGCGGAAGTCGTTGCGCCACGCCATGTTGGCCTTCGGGAAGACCGATCCCAGCCTGATGTCGTCCAGATTCTCGGAGACCGTATAGATGCGGTCGTTCTCGTCCACGTAGATATGGCCGTTGGCATCGCGCTTGAGGTCGATGATCGAATAAAGATCGCCCAGCGAACCGCCCTTCTTGAGGATGAAGTGCGCCTGGTTCAGACCGCCGACATCGAGGCGGTCCTTCGTGACGAACTGTCCGGTTTCGGGATGGCGGTAGTTGTCCACCAGTTCGAGAATCCGGTTCTGGTTGGAGCTGAGCGTGAAATTCGAACTCCACGAGAACTCGCCCCATTTGTTGCCGTAGCCCAGCGCCAGCTCGATACCCCGGTTGCGCACCGATCCGGTCTGAACGTAGAGCGTCGAATAACCGGACGACACGGAGATCTGCGGGTCGAAGGTCTGGTTGTAGGTCTTCGTGTTGTAATACGATACGTCGAGGTTGAAATGCTTCCAGGAAACGCATGGTAAGACCCACCTCCCACGAATCCGTGCGTTCGGGCTTCAGGTCGTAGAAGGGGTAATTGGTCTCCGTCTTCCACACTTTGTTGTCGGCATCCCAGACATAGACGGGGTTGGCCAGAAACGGGCGAAGGGCATACCTACCGAGGCCCACGAACCGCGCACCTTGACGTAGGAGAGGTTCTCCGGCATGTCGGGGATGAGCTGCGAAAGCACCACCGAGGCGCCGACGGAAGGGTAGAAGAACGAAGCCTTGACCGATTGCGGACCGGCCAGTTGAGAAGGCCAGTCGTTGCGCCCCGTAAGGGTGAGGTAGTAGGTTCCCTTTGTACCCGATTTCGGCCGAGGCGAAGAGCGACTGGTACTGTTCGCGCCAGCCGGACTGCTCGCGTGTCACACGGGTGTCGTCGAGCTGGAAGACGTTGAACAGATTGGCGATACCCGACTCCATGATGGGACCGCGGTTCTTGAAGGCATCCTGCCGGATATCCGAAATCACGGCGCCCACGTTGGCCTGCAGCGACCAATTCGCTCCGAAGGTCTTGTCGATATTGAGCAGCACGTCGCCGTAGGTCTGCTGATCTTCGGTCTTGGTGATGCCGTAAAGTCCGTTGTTCGAACCCTCGATGAGCGTCGAATTGGACGTGGCATAAAACTTCTCGGTGAAGTTGTTCACCGAATTGTCGATTCGGATACGGCCCGAAACCGAAAGCCAGTCGAGAATCCGGTAGGAGATGTTGGTATTGAGCATATAGCGCCGGCGGTCGTTCTCGCGCAGGTTGCGGTAGTTGATCCAGTAGGGATTCTGCATCGTCAGATTGCCCGCACCGATCCACTCGTCCCAGTCCTGCACCCAGATGCGGCGTTCGGGGTCGTATCGTTCGAACATCCGCACACGGTTCCAGTCGTTTCCGCGGGGAAACAGGTAAGCCGAAACCAACGGATTGGCATACGTGCCCTGATTGACCATGTTGCGGTCGTTCTGCATGATGTAGGAGGCTCCGATGTCCAGAGTCATGCGGTCTTTGAGCAACGAGGTGGTGTTGCGGGCCGTGAAGTTGTAACGCTCGTAGCCGTTGTTGGGCACAATACCGCGGGAATTGACAGCCGAGGCCGAAAGGTAGGTCTGGTTGCGGTCGGTGCCCGTCGAGAGCGAAACGGTCTCGGTGCCGGTGACGCCCGTCTGGAAGTAGTCGCTGCGCGGGGAATAGCCCGTGCGGTCCGCAGCACCGAGCCGGCGGCCCCAGCTCATGAGCGTCTGCCCCTCCGAAGCATTAAGATTGCCCGTACCGTAGCGGTTTTGGAATTCGGGCATCACGAAGGGAGAGTGTACCTCGGTATTGCTGGTCACGGTCACGGACGTATGGCCCGCCTTGCCCTTCTTGGTCGTGATGACGATGGCGCCGTTCGACGCATAACTGCCGTAGAGCGCCGCAGCCGCAGCGCCCGTCAGCACCGACACGGACTCGATATCCTCGGGATTGATGTCCGCGACGGCTTCCGACGTTCCGGCCGAGTCGAACTCCGTTCCGCCCTCGCCGCCGAGGTTGTACATCGGAACACCGTCGATGACGTACAGGGCGTTCGAAGACTGGTCGATGCCCTTCGTACCGCGCATGACCACCTTCGAGGCTCCGCCCACGCCCGACGACGAGGCGTTGATGTTCACGCCGGCCACCTTGCCGCTGAGCGCATTGACGAAGTTCACGTCCTTGTTGCCGACAATCTCCTCAGCCGAAACTTGCTGCACGTTGTACGACAGCGCCTTTTCCGAACGTTTGATGCCCAGGGCCGTTACGACGACAGCATCCATTTCAAGCGCGGATTCGCGCAGCGTGACCTCCATTGCCGTACGGCTCCCGACCGGAATTTCCGTGTCGTCGTATCCCAGGTAGCCGAACGACAGCACCGCCTTCGCGGCGGGAGCGGGAATCTCCAGCGCGAAAGAGCCGTCGGCCCCGGTACTCGTACCGACGGTCGTCCCCTTGACAATGACCGTCGCTCCGATGATGGGAACTCCGTTCTTGTCGAGGACATGTCCCGTCACCCTGCGGGGCTGGTCATCGACGCTTTTCTGTGTCAATACGATGTGATTGTCAGAGAGTTCCCAGCCGAGTTTCGTGCCTTCGACCAGACGGTCGAGCACGACCGACAGCGGCTCCCGTCTGGCGTGCAGCGTCACCCGGTGAGAAGGGGCGATGTCCTGTGTTTTATAGAGGAACATCAGCGATGTTTGCTTCTCGATCTGCACGACGGCATCGTCGAGCGTTCCGCCCTCTACGGAGACGCTGATGCGTTGTTGCAACACACCGGATTGCGCCGAAACCGTCATTTTACCCGTCCCGAGCGTGAAAAACAGCGCGAGAAGAGCAAGAATCAGATTTTTTTTCATAAATTTAAGACCTCTTAGATGAGTAGTTTATGCCATGCACCGCAAAGCGCCGGGATTCCGGAGCATCGGGGCATGAACGAAAATTTAACGAGTCCGGAGCCGGGGAATGTCAGCAGCATGACCGGCTCCTCTTTGTTCGGGGGGAAAGAATCCGTTCGTCAATCGGTCATAGGCAGGAAAGATTTAAGGTTCGACATGTCTATTGAGGTTTTCGTAGTTTTCAAAAGGTCAGCGTAAGCGGATGCGGTAGGTGTTCCCGTCGCGTTCGATATGCAGACGCCCGTCGTGGTTCAGGACGCCGAACACCTCGTCGAGCCGCTCCGTGAGCGAGAAACTGCCCGTATAACGGATCTTTTCCGCAGCTTCGTCGATAAGAAGAATCCGCACGCCGTAATAGTTCTGCAACCGGGCGGCGATCTGCGCGAGACTCTGATCGCGGAAACGGTAAACCCCGTCGTCCCACGGAAACTGCCGCTCATAGGCGTCCAGTTCCGAAAGCCGGTAACTACCGGCTCTCTTGTCGAAATGGCACTGTTCGTAAGGATGCAGTTCGAGCGACCGGAGCAATTCGCCCTCACGGTCGAGCAAGTCGAGTCCCACGGCCCCGCTCAGGAGCGTTACGGTGTTCTCGGATTCGTTGGAATAGGCCTGGACATTGAAAGTCGTTCCGAGCACGCGTACCGACTGGCGGCACGAATGGACGATGAAGGGGTGCTCCGCATCGTGTTCGACATCGAAATAGGCTTCGCCGTCGAGCCACACCTCGCGGGGACCGGAGCCGAAAGAGGCGGGATAACGCAGTTTCGAAGAGGCTTTCATCGTCACCTGCGTACCGTCGGCGAGCACGATGCGCGACTTGCTTCCGGCATCCACGCATATCGTATTGAACGAGTCGGAAAGCCCTGTCCCGCCGCTCCTCCCGGCCAGAATGCCGACAGCGATCAGTGCGGCTGCCGAGGCGGCATAACCGACTGCCCGGAACCATATCTTCCGCCCGAGCTTTCGGCGGGGTGCAGGGCGCAGCGCGGCAATACGCTCATCCGAGGCGAATTCGGGCCTTGCGAGCAACCGGCGCCGCATGGCTTCGACATCCACCGCTCCGATCTTCGATGCGGCATCCCGCTCGGCGTAAAGATGCGTCAGCCCGTAAAGCAACTCTGCATTCTCGGGATCGAGGCCGGCCCATTCGTGCAACGACTCGATCTGCTGCAACGTGGCTTCACCTTCGAGATAGGCGATCAGGGCGGATTCGAGTGCTTCGGAGATTTCTTTCATCGGTCATGCGTTTTATATGTAAAACACATGTCCCGTAAAAATTACCTACTCCGTTCGAAAAAAAATTCAGCAGCCATTCGAAGGGGGGGGGTAAATAAGACTAAAGATCAGCAGGATGAGCATCCTTTCGCGAAGGAAGCGAAGCGCTTTATAAAGCTGGGCGTCCACCGTACGATGCGAAATGCCGAGCCGCTCGGCGATTTCCGCACTCTTCAGATCCTCGTACCACGATAACCGGAAAACCTCGCGGCAGCGTTCCGGCAACTGCTCGATCAACGCCCGCAGGACATCCTCGCGTTCGTTCCGCGGTTCATCGAGAATCCGCAGTTCGTATTCCACCTCTCCGAGCCGCAGGCTCTGCAAGCGAGGTGCGGACACATACCGGCTGACGACCAGTTCATGCCGAATGGAATTCCGGCAGGCATTCAATACGCTGCGGTAAAGATAACGGCTCAACTCCTCGGACGGCAGACGGAAACGCCCCTGCTGCCAAACCCGCACGAATACGTCCTGCACGATATCCTCTGCAAATTTCTCCGTGACGAAACGGCGGGCGAATACGACCAGGCGGGCCGCATATTCGTGATAGATGCGATCGAAAACGGCCGAAGTCCCCCTCTTCCGGAACGAACGGGAGAGTTTCATCCGAAGAATCCGTCTGTATTTTATCCGAATGTAATGAGCGCATCGTCCAAAAACGTATTATCTCCAATGCTCCGCAGTTATCCGGCCGTGCATGGAAATTCCGAAAATCGCATCCGACGACCGAATCGCAAATAAACTGTTAGCCATCTTTTTCGCAGCCTTTTCGTCTATTGATTTGCTGTCGTATGAACTATCCATTCAACGACGTCCGGGGCAGTCGCCGGCCGGACTCGAACACACAAATATAGAAAATGATCGATAAAATAATGAAACTCCCCCGATTTAATTGCAATTCCGAGAGGAGCGGCCCGTCGATTACCGGACAGAAAACGTTTTGTTGCGCTGTTTTTATCCGGGAACGGATTCATGGCGGTATTATCCGATCGAGGCTTCATCATCCGTCGCTTGTCAGCCCGATACTTCTCATAGTATTGTCAGCCGCAGACGGTTCCATTCTGAAGCCCATGATTCGATGAATTGCGACCGCCTTTCGGCTGAAACGCCAGCATCATCTACCCAGTCCGGGCGCTGCGGCGGCATGTATAATTATCCGGAAAGGGATCGAGTCGAAATAGCTTTCAACTCGATCCCTGCTATACCGCGAATATCGTCCGACACAGTATCCGCATAGGCCGTGAAGGCGCCCGGTCCGGCAACTTACAGGCAAATGGAGCGGGGTTCATCGGTCGGATGTCTCGGTCGGTTCGCTGCCGTCGGGCGTATGGCGGATTGTCGCACCGGGCTCGGCCGAATTGGCCCGCAGAATCCCGTCCTGCCGTCTCAGTCCCGGCAATGAAACCCGGAAATTTACGCGCCGCAGCATCTCGACCGCAGCGATCCGTGCATTATAACGCCGGATCGCCTGTCTATTTTCATCGCTTACCGTTGATAGACCCGTACATAATCGATAACATATTCCGCCGGAAAGATCGAATCGTCGATCCCCTCGTAGCCGCCCCAGTCACCGCCGACGGCAATGTTGAGCTTCAGGTAGAACGCCTTGTCGAAAGGCCAGCTCTCAGCACGGCCCGAGCCGTCGTTGCGGAATGTGTAGTAAGGCACGCCGTCGATGTAGGCCTGGATATAATCCGGCGTCCACTCCATACCATAAACATGGAATTCCGTTTCGGGGGATTCCGGCGCATAACTCGTCGTCAATTCATTCTTGCCGTCCTCCGTGCGGTCCTTTTTATTGTGTACCGAGAACCACACGATACCGGGTTCGTAGCCTACGTATTCCATGATATCGATCTCTCCGTCGAGCAGGTTGTCGTCGGAATGGGTGACAGGCAGCATCCAGAACGCCGGCCATACGCCCCGACCCGCCGGAAGCTTGGCCCTCATCTCGAATTTGCCATAGGTCCACGACTGACGGCTGCTCATACGGGCCGAGATATACTTCTTGCCTCCGACAGGCGTTTCCGGCTTGTAAGCCGTGATGGTCAGCATTCCGTCGCGGACTTTGGTCACGGCATAATCCCCGTGTACGCGGTCAACATAATACTGTTCCTCGTTGTTGCCCCAGCCCGAACCGCCTGTTTCGAACCGCCATTTCTCACCCGGCTGGGCATATTCCGCTCCGGCGGCGGGTTCCTCATCGAACTCCTCGGACCAGACCAGGCGGTATTCGCCGTCGCCTTCCTCGTCCTGTTCGCCGTCAACCCACCAGCCGGGTTTCCGGAAATAGGTCGGGTCGTCCTGCATGCATCCTGTTGCCGTGGCCATGCACAGCAGACTTATCATCCAAATCATCTTTTTCATCGTTTCAGGTCGTTATCGGTTATTTTTTCACGGTAAAGCGGAAATACCAGGCATCTACATCGGTCGCCAAGCGCAGATAGAGTTCGTCGGCCGTCAAGGCCATAATCTCGAAACTGCCGCCCAGCGCCGACGGATGACAGATCGCGCTGGGGAATGCCATCTCGGAAAATACCAGGTAGGGTGTACCGCTGCGATCCTCGATCTTCCAGGTTTGTCCCTCGGGTTGGGTGTAATCTATGTCGCCTGTCTTGCCCGCTTCGAGACCCATGGCCTCACGGGCGCTCGCATCGCAATAGACCGCCCCATGCGCCGACAGTTCGTAGGCATTGCCCTCGAAACGGAAGATCAGTTCGTCGTCGAACATCGAATAAACGCTCATTTCGTCCATGGAAGGAGCCCACCAGTTCGGATCACGGGCCGAAAGATCGCCCTCACCGAAATAACCGTCCCGGGCGTAATCCCAAACCCAAACCTTCTGCGAACCGTCCGCCGAGGTTGTCAGCAGTTTTTCCGGTTCGGAGGGTTCGGGCTCCGCTTCGGGCTTCGGGACGAAACGGAAATACCACGCATCCACATCGGTCGCCAAACGCAGATAGAGTTCATCGGCCGTTAGTGAGAGAATTTCGAAACTGCCGCCCAGCGCCGACGGATGGCAAACGGCACTCGGGAATGCCATCTCCGAGAATTTCAGATAGGGTACGCCCTCGCGCATTTCGATTTTCCAGGTCTGTCCCTCGGGCTGCGTATAGGCAACATCGCCCGTAGGACCGTCTTCGAGGCCCATGGCAGCACGTGCGCTGGCATCGCAGTAAACGTAGCCGTTCGCCGCCAGTTCATACGCCTTGCCTGCGGCGAGGAACGAGAGCTCGTCGTCGTACATCGAGTAATTATGCATTTCATTGGCACCGGCCGGCCACCAATCAGGCTCGCGGGAGGCCAGATCTCCCTCGCCGAAATGTCCGTCCCGGGTATAATCCCAGGTCCAGACCTTCTGTGTTCCGTCACTCTTCGTCGTCAGCAGTTGTTCGAGCGCCAGCAGGTCGGCATCGGGCTGCGAACCTTTCACTACGAAGCGGTAATACCAGGCGCCGTATTTGTCCGATCCGGTATCGAACCGCAGCGCCAGCGTCTCCTCCGTCAGTTCCATTACCTCGTAGGCACCGCCCAGCCCATCGGGATAAGGAGCATACGAAGGGAATCCGCCTCCGGTGAAGCTCAGCCACAGTGTTCCGGTCTCGTCTGCGTAAAGGGCCCATTTCTGACCTTCGGGCTGGTTGTAAGCGATCGTCGCAGAATTGTAGGTACCCCCTTCGGGATAATTTTGCGGATCAAGGTCGGAGAGAACCGAACCGTCGGCATAGACATAACCTTTGGCATCGAGCACATACTGCCAGGTGTCGGTAACGAACGACAGTTCGTCATCATACATTTTCATATCCTTCAGTTCGTTGGCTTTCACGGGCCACCAGTCCGGAACACGGGTCGAACTGGAACCTTCGCCGAAGTGGTTATCAACGGAATAATTCCACTCCCAAACTTTCTGTTCGCCCGAACCCGTCAACAGGGCGACAATCGGGTCGTTTTCCGTCACGCGGAATGTGAAGGCAATGGGTTCGCTGACTCCGCCGCCGCCGTAAACCTGCAGCGTTCCGTCGTATTCGCCCTTCATATAATAGCGGAGCGTGAAATCGCGGCTGCTCGATTCGACATAGGAGCCGTCGGGCTTGCGTACCTTCCAGAAGGGAGAAACTCCCTGCTCGTTGAACCGGAACCGGATCATATTGGGATGCTCTTTTTCCGGGGTGACCGAATAATCGGTATTCTCATTCGAAGGAATGTCTCCCAGACTGTATTCCGCCTTGCTGCACGCCAGGCACAGGGCGGTGAACGACAGTAATATCAGTAGTTTTTTCATGGTGGAAGCCGGTTAATAGGGATTTTGTTTCAAGGTGCCGTGTGCCTGGTCGATCTCCGACTGCGGGATCGGCAGGTGTTTCTTGGCATCGGTGTAACCGCGGCTGCCGAGTACTTCTTCGGCTTTCCCGTAACGCACGAGATCCCAGAAACGATGACCTTCGAGCGCGAACTCCAGCCGATTTTCCAGCAGCAGGTTGTCGAGCGTCGCAGTGCGCCGTTTGGCTGCAAAGGCCGCATCGCCGGGCTTCATGCCGAAAGCCCGTGCGCGGACCTGATTGAGGTAGTCGTCGGCCTCGTCCCGGTCGCCGTTCGTGCGCACGATCAACTCCGACGCGATCAGCAACGTTTCGGCATAACGCCATACGCGGTAGTTGTTACGGAAATTCATCTCCGGGGCGTTGCCCGTATATTTGTCGTGGCCGTCGGCACGACCCAAATATTTGCGGTTGAAGTAGCCCGTATCGTCGTAACGGGGCGTGTAGGTCGCCTCGGGATGCTGCTGCCGGTATTTGGCGAAATTCAGGATCGTGGCGTCCCGGCGCGTGTCGTCACCTTCATAGGCGTTGTAGAGCGCCTCCTCGACGGGTTCGAAACCATAGCCGCCCGTATCCCATTCGGGGCCTGAATAACCGTTGATTCCGATGAGCGTCGGGAAGACCGTACCGCCGGCTTTCGTCGGATTCTCCCAAGTGCGGCTGCTGGGAGAATCGGTATAGTTGATCTCGAAAATCGATTCCGTCCCCCATTCGCCGCTGTCGGTCCAGAGGCCGGCGAAATCGCTCCGGAGAGAATAAAGCCCGGAGCCGATGATCTCGCGCATATCGGTCAGCACCGTTGCGTAGCGGGAGGCATCCTGCTGGTACATCACCACGTTGGCGCGAAGCATCTGTGCGGCTGCACGCGTGAAGCGACCCAGTTCAGCGGATTTCACGACCTTGGGAAGCCCGCTGCCGGTCAGCGCGGCATCCAGATCGCCGATGATCTTGGCATAAACCCCGTCTGCCGTAAGTTGGTCGATCAGGTAATCGGGCCCCGTCGGATTGCGGTCGTAGTAGGGGACATTTCCGAAAAGTTTCCACAGCCAGGTATAATAGTAGGCACGCAGGGCGTAGGCCTCGGCCTTGATTCGGCTGCGGGTCGCACCCGACATGCCTTCCGCCGTATCGACGTACTGCAGCACGGTATTGGCACGGTAGACGCCCGAATAAAGGACGACCCAGGGACCGACGGCGTATGGTTGGGCGTCGCGGAGAGAATTTACGCATGAGTTGCAGGTAGGGAATGTCGGTCTCGTTGGCCCCGCCGACGCGTACGTCGTCCGACATGACGTCGGATACGAATGCCAGCGGACCGTATTCCCCGAAGACGAAATCCGGCCACTGAAGGGGCGCATAGGCCGCCATCAGTCCTTTCAACAGAGTTTCATAATCATCGTAATAATCTTTTTCGGGAATCTCCGTCGTGGGGTCCACGTCGAGGAAATCCGATGTGCAGGAGACGGACACCGAAAGGACCAATGCCGCCAATATAATCCGTATGTATTTCATGTTCATCGTCGTTTTGAGGTTAGAAGGTGATGTTGGCTCCGATGGTAAAGATGCGCGCCGTAGGATAAACGCCGCGATCAACACCCAGCGAGGTCCCGCCGGAGGAGATTTCCGGATCGAAGCCTTCGTACGAAGTCAGGGTCCAGAGATTCTCGGCTCCGACCCAGAGGCGCAGCCGCTCGATATGGACCTTGCGGAGCAACGCCGCAGGGAACGAATAGCCCAGTTGGAGACTGCGCAGGCGAAGGAAGGAACCGTCGTGCACGTAAAGGTCCGACGACTGCCAGTTGGCGGCGTCGACATTGCGGGAGAGGCGCGGAATACGGTTCGAGGAGCCGGGCCCCGTCCAGCGATCGAGCATGTGACGCGGCATGTTGAGGTAAGGATAGTCCGACCGATAGGAGGCATCGAAGATATCGTTGCCGATCGTGGCATTGAAAAAGGCCCCGAGGTCGATGCCCTTCCAAGCCACTGCGAGGTTGAAACCTAAAGTCCAGTCGGGTGCACCTTTGCCGATCTTCACACGGTCGGCATCGTCGATCGTTCCGTCGCCGTTGCAATCGACGAACCTCACGTCGCCCGGGCGCGCATCGGGCTGGAGCATTTCACCCCGGGAATTGACATAGTCGGCGACCTCGTCGGCCGTCTGGAAGATGCCTGCCGTGCGCATACCGTAGAAGAAAGGGAACGGTTCACCGTTCTCGGCGCGGAGTGATGGTGCCGATATTACCCAACACCGTATCGTAATTGGCCCAGCCGTTTTTGATTACCCAGGCGTATCAGCCGGTTGCTGATATAGGTAGCGTTGCCGCCGATATCGAACGAGACGTCCGACACCTGGAAGAGGTAACGGAGGTTTATCTCCACACCGCTGTTTTTCATGTCGCCCACGTTGCCGTAAGGCCGGGAATTACCGATATACTGCGGCAACGGAACGGTCATCAGCATACCGTTGGTGCGCTTGTTGAAATAATCCACCGTCAGCGAAAGTCGGTTTCCGAAGAACGACGCGTCGATACCTACGTCGAACTGCTCGGATTCTTCCCATTTCAGACCATCGTTCGGATAGCCGCTCGGCGTAGCACCCGGTACCAACGTATTCAGCCCTTCGGGACCGAGTATGTAATCCGCACCACCGGTCACGGTCGAAATATAGTGGAAAGAACCGATCGATTCGTTGCCGTTCAGGCCCCAGCTGGCACGGAGTTTCAGCGAAGAGAGTGCCTTCGGGCGGTTTGCCATGAAAGGTTCATTGGTGAGGTTCCATCCCACAGAAACCGACGGAAAGGTAGCCCACTTGTGCGCCGGACCGAAATTCGATGATCCATCGCGGCGAAGTGTGAACTCGGCCATGTAACGTTCGTCGTAATTATAGCTCACACGGCCGAAATACGACAGCAGCCGGTGGTCGGGCGAAGGTGCTCCCCAGGCGCTGCGCGAATTGTCATCGGACTCGGTCGTGTCGATCCACGGCTGCGAAGGGTCGCTGATGTCGTAGCTCGAACCGCCGACGTTCTGCGAGTGCGAGGACTGTGCCGACTGTCCCAGCAGAACTGTAAGCTGATGCCGTTCGCCCAGCGTACAGTCGTAGGTCAGCGTGTTCTCGACCTGCCACGTGAAGAGCCGTTCCATACTCGACCAGACCGACGAGCGGTCGGCATAAGTGTAACGTCCCAGATAATAGGGCATCTGATAGCCGTCGTTGCTGCTGAAGACCAGTTCCGTACCGTAGGATGATTTAAATATCAGTCCTTTATAGAGCTCGATCTCGCCCCAGATATTGCCGATCAAGCTTGTCGGCGGCGGACTTGTCGCCCGGCAGGTGCAGTTGAGCGATCGGGTTGACCATGTTGCCGAAATTGTCGCCTGCGATGGCGAAAACCCGGCCCGAAAAGTCAGTCACGGCCGTGGGATGTTCGTTGAGGACCTCCTCGGGGTTGCCGGCATAGACTCCCATGATCGGGGACATCGAAACGGCACTGCCCAGCACACTGCCACGTTCGCTGTTCTCACCGATGCTACGCGACACGGTACGCGAATAGGCCATATTGACACCAGCGCGCGCCGAACGGAAAAAGCGCTGCTCGGATTTCTCGAAAAGCGTATAGTTCGTATTGGCCCGGACGCTATAACGGTCATAATTCGACCGATTGACATCGCCGCCGATGATACCTTCGTTATACAGATAACCGAACGACAGATAGTAATTTACCTTATCGTTGCCGCCGCTGACGCTGGCCTGATGCTCCACGACAGGCGCATTGTAGTTGAAGAGCTCCTTCTGCCAGTTCGTGCCCTTACCCAGCGCCGCCGGGTTTTCGTAGATCGGGGACAGGCCGCTGTTCATATTCATCTCATTCATCATCACAGCGTATTCATGGGCGTTGAGCACGTCCTTCGTGCGCCAGGGGCTCTGCCATCCGTAGGAGAACGAGTAATCGACCGACGTGCGGCCCTTGTTGCCCTGACGGGTCGTGACCAGAATGACGCCATTCGCACCGCGGGCACCGTAAATGGCAGCCGACGCGGCGTCCTTGAGCACCTCGACCGAGAGAATGTCGGCCGGATTAAGATAGTCGATATTGCTGCTGACGGGCATCCCATCGACAATGTAGAGCGGATTGCTGTCGTTGATGGTCCCCACGCCGCGGATGCGTACACGAACTCCGGAACTGGGCTGGCCGGAGCTCTGCGTGATGTTCACACCCGACACCATGCCTTTCAGCACATTGTCGATGCGAGTGCCCGTCACACGTCTCAGATCGTCGCCCTTTCACTCTGCTGATGGCCGCCGTGACGACGCTTTTACGCTGAACGCCGTAACCGACCACCACCACATTCTCCAACGTCTGACATCGTCTTGCAGGACGATCTCCAACGTCCGACCCGCATCGGCCGGGAGAGTTACCTGCTGTTTCTCATAGCCTATACAGGAGATCTCGAGCCGGTCGGCACCGACAGGCAGTTGCAGGCAGAAACTGCCGTCAGAGGCGGAGATGGTTCCCACTGTCGGGAACTGCGGCAGCACGATCGTTGCTCCGGTGACAGGGCGTTTCTGTTCGTCGATCACGACACCCTGGACTTTCCGCGTTCCGGGAAGAGCGGGAACGGATCGCCGGGGACGGAAGACGGAAATCTTCCGTCCGTCGATCTGATAAGTCAGGTCGGTCCCTGACAGTAATTGTCGCAGGGCCGTCCCGAGCGTCGCATTATCAACGTGCAGGGAGACCTTCAGGTCCGGATCGACATCGTTGTCGCGCAGGATGATCGAACAGCCGCTCTGTTCACCGATCCGGTTGAGTATCCGGATAACCGGTTGCTCATCGGCATGGATCGTAATCCGGGCGTTGGACCCGGATTGCGCCGCGGCCGGCAGCCCCCAGAACAGCAGGCACCCGACCGGCAGCAGATACCGGAACAGGGAGTTTCTCAGGTTCAGGTAGAGTTTGTTCATCGTATTCAGGTTGGTTTAGGTTGTGGTGCGTTATCAATTCCGGTCCGAGAGTCGCAGTGTTCCGTCGGTCGTTGTCCAGGTATATTTCCGGTCCACGTCGATGTAGCGGAGTATTTCGTCGAGCGAGAGGCGCAGGTCGATGCTTCCCGAGAAGGACTCACGAGCGGCTTTTTTTCGCTGCTGACCTCAATTCGTACGTTAAAATGGCGTTGCAACTTGTCCAGAATCTCCCGGAACGGCGTGTTGACGAACGACAGGCGTCCGTTGATCCAATCTGCCGCCAGCGCGGTTACGGCCGGGTGAGATTCGAACAGCCCTGAGGTACGGTCGAACCGTGCCTGCCGGTCAGGAAGGAGCGAAAGGCGGCGTCCGTCGGCTGCGGCTACCTCCACGCGACCTTTGAGCAGATCGACCTCGACGGTCCGGGCATCGGCGTAAGCCTGCACATTAAAGGAGGTTCCCAGCACCGTGACATCCAGCACGTCAGTCCGGACGGTAAAAGGGCATCCGACATTACGCGCAACCTCGAAATAGCCTTCGCCTTCGAGTCGCACCCGACGGTCCTTACGACCGAAATCGCTGGCATATATAAGTTTAGAACCGGCATTGAGCCATACCAGGGAGAGCTGTCGGGCAGCATGATCTGCGAACGGGCGCCTGCCGGAACCGTCACTTCGCAAAGGCCGGGCTCCGCATCAAGCCGGAGTACGAAAAGCGAGGCGGCTCCCACGACGATACCGACCAAGAGAGCGGCTGCGACACGCGTCCAACCGGCAATCCGCCAAAACGACGGCCTGCGGCGGGATGCGGCGATCCGCCGCTCCGCCTCCCGGTACCGGGCCTTTTTGTCAGTTTCGAAACGGGGGATGAGCGACTGGGCATATAGGCGGCTCAGCTCCTCGAAACGCCTGCGGTGTCGTTCGTCACTTTGTACGAACTCGAGAAACCGGGCGATATCCGGGTCCGACAGGTTCCCGGTCAGGTAGTCGATAATCAGCTCTTCAAAAATATTTTTCCATCTTGTCCAGTTTTGCATGCATAATAAATTACGCATGCGGGTCCTGCATCGTTTAGCAGGACCCGCCGTTTTTTTGTTTGGACGGATAATCAATCAGGGGTTGAAAAAGGCCGTGAAAAGATAGGCAGTCAGTAACGGTCCTAATTCGACACGAAGGCGGTCGAGAGCGTTCTTGATGTGAACTCGTACCGTGACGGGGTCGATCCGCAGGTTCTCGGCGATCTCCCGGGCGGATTCTCCCCGGTAGAAGTATTGTTCGAAGACGGCCCGGCAGCGCTCAGGAAGCGTTTCGACGACAGCCCGGATACGTGTCTCCACCTCTTGTGCGGACAGAACCTCGAGCGGATGAGCGTCGGTGAGACATCGTTGCTCGGCAAACAGCAACAACTCCCGTTCGTAGCCTTCCCGCAGCCGACGGCGGAACAACTGCGAGCGGATATGGCTGATACAAGCGTTCCGGACGCTGTTGACGAGATATCCGTGCAAAGGGACCCGATAACGGCCGCGATGTTCCCATATATTGACAAAGACGTCGTTGACAAGTTCCTCGGCGCTCACAGGATCGGGGGACATAGGTCGCCGCACAGGCACACAGATAGGAAAAATAGAGTCATACAAGGCGGCGAACGCCGATTCGCTGCCCCGATTAAGTCCATCGATAATTTCCTTCCCTACCGTTTTCATAAGCGGTCAGAATCTGCATGGGGTTCGCCGGATAAAGATACGCAGACAAAATGAATTCATCAACAAAACCCCGTTTGTCTTAATACGCATTCAGAGGCCGATCCGTTTATATTATTGGCGACTACCTACAAATAAAGTGTTAGGAAGCTGTTTTTCAGAACGATATCAATTCCTTCCACACGGATTCGAAGTCGTTTCTAATAGCCATTCTTTATTATTCAGAACGTTGCAATCTACAGTATCCCTTCACGGGGAAAACTTATCCGCGAGATTCATTTCGGATAACGGAATAGATAAAAGTTATTCTTCTCAGAACAGGCGTTGTATCCATAGAATATTTTATTCTTTTCATCGTAGAGAATATGGGTCAGCGGATGCGAAAGAGCAATCCGGTCCAACTGGCTGCCATCGTATCCGTAAACCTCCAATATGTTTCCTTCTCCGGATCCATCGCTCGCAAACAGACAAACAAACCGATCGCCCATACAGATAATATCGTTATAACCGGACGACACAGAATTTTCCGGACCGGTTATCACGCATCGGGGCAGCAGATCCGTCCCCAAGAGTTCGAAGATTTCGATTCGATCGGACTCCATATAGGCTTTAACGAGATGACGGCCATCCGTTGCAAGAAGATAGTCGTACTCCAAATATTGATCTTTCTCCGGATCGCGTTGTAAAAAGTTCTTCCGCATAAGATACGACATTGCCATGTCGCAGGTTCACGATCGACAATTCATCTTTTTGGCGGTCAGAGGCCCGCATCGCATAGAATGAATCGTTCATCTGCAAAATATCGACATACGGTTTGAAAAGTGACTTGTCTTGGGTTCGGCGACCGACTATATCCAATACACATTCGGTCTCCAATGAATCATTCCGTACGAGATAGCGTGTCAATTTCCCGGCCGGAATATCGTAGAGTATTACCGCATTACGTTCAACGGTCTGCCCCCAGTTTGCCGCAATCAGCCTCCCGGGCCCCGTCCTTTCCGGATATAGCTTCCGTGGTATTTCAACTCCGGAAGGCTCCACAATTGGAGGACACCATCGGCCTGAGACGTATATATGACAATATATCGGTCCGTCAATTTCCAATCAAGCACAGAGATTACCGAATCGGGCGTCACAAGATCGCCTTCCAGCGAGTTTACAACCTGCGGGTCTTTGATGACCGTCGGACAATTGGACCGCGTATCGGTACATGCCACGGCAACTATCGACCAAGCGAAAACAAAAGCGTATATTCTTTTTCATAATCATTTTTAGAGTATTTCCTTTTTAGAAAGGCTCTATCTATTATTTAAAATATCTGCAACCGTTTCTACAATCACAACCGACTGCCACCGGATTGAGAGATTCATCCTGCGTCAAAGCCCCGATACTGGCATTCAGCAGATCGGAAGGATCCGGCCGGTAGTTGCCATACGGGTGCTCCGGTGTCTTCGCTTTTCGGGTGGCAGCCGGTCGAATCCTGCGCAAGCGGACTCAAGACGGTTGATCAGGCACGAGGTGCATCACGTGGTTCCAATAGGCCCGTCGGCCAGTGCATCGACCGATCGTCCTTCGCAACGAACCTTCAGATCGACAGGAAATCCGGCTTCACTACCGCAATTCTTTACGAGCCTGCATGCGGGAATATCCGACGAGCGTCAGTGAGCAGCACGAAGAGCATATCAAAAATTTAAATCCGTTATATCATATTTTTGAAATTGCTCTGAAGTTCGGTCAAATGTATAAAGCGCGCCGTTTTTCAAGTCAAAGTCAAATGCCGTAGCCATATACGGAAGACGAATTTCAGCCAGAGGTTCACCGTCCCAGTCGAATAACTGGATAACGGGTGAAATTTTGCCGGTTTCCGACTCGAACTCTTTTTCAGTGGCCCCGAAATATAAGGCTCCGAAAAAATCCGGATAAGCCAGCAGATGCATGTAGGTGCGGATTCTCTCTCCGTACTCCCGGGCCTGAATGTCTTTCGTCTTATCGAGCCGCTTTCCGACGCAGATCGTCCGGGCGAACGAACCGTCCGGAGCATAGAGGTTGATGTGGTTCAGCAGGGTAGGAGCCTCCACAACTCGCCGCCGGTCGGGATTGTATTGGATCAATGTCGCCAGAATGTTGTAGTTCCCATTGCCGGGATCGACCCGGGATTCGTTCAGAGGAATGAGACACGAGGGCTCCGTACGCCGGCCGTTTTCGATGAAATATCGGATTTGCCGGGTTTCGTCCGATGTTATCTCCCGGCACATGAAGGTTGAGTCGTTGATATACAGGAATCGGAATGCCGTGGATACTAAAGAGTCCTTTATCGTGGATAGATGCAACCGTTTGCTTTCAAGTGTTCGGGTAACATTGAAACACTCCAGCCGTTTCCGGACCACGTTGTGCAAAGTAAAGCATAAATCGCCTTTTTCCCGATAGAAGACCGACTGGCTGATCCACGGAGGCATGATGAACTCCTGAGGACCATTCCCCAATAGCAGATAACTCCCCAGATTTCGGTGGTCTGGTAAGGAAAGAAAGGTCAGGAATCCGTTTTTTGTTTGCCGTGGAGAGAATCAGCAGGGAGTCGTGGACAATGAAATCCTGTGTGCCGATAATTCCGAAATCCACACTTTCTGCATCCTGTGCCGTAAGCGAATAAGTGCGGGGAAACTCCCGGATATAACGAACTTCTTCGAAGGCCATGTGGGCTTCGGGATTCGTGCTGCAACTGGACAAGACGAGACCTATCAGTACGATAGCCAGACTTTTTTTCATAAATACGGTTTTAAATAGCGCCCAATAAAATTATTAGGCGCTTTGAATTTAATTATATACAATCGACATTCGCCGTCCCGCCGGGCTGTACGGGCTTGCGGTCGTATGTGACCTGCGTGCAGTCGCACGACGAGTAGGCCTCTACCACCACGACAGGCTTGTCCGAACCGTTCCTGGCTCCGACGCGCACCTCACGGCTCCCGCCGAGCGGAAGCTCGCCCAGATCGACCGTCCCGCCGTCGAACAGCAGCACCTCGTCGGCGCCATCGGAATAATCCGACAATACGTTGAATTTCAATTTCAATATATGAAGCGATGCCGGAGTGTTCGCCCAGATTACGGTATTCAGCACATTCTCACCGATCTTATGGTACGTATCGACTTGTAGCCGGAGATGAATCCGGCCTCCCGGCTCCGCAAACACACAAAAAAACTTTTTTGTACCGATCGTTTCATAACCGGAAGCGGTAAACCGTCAGTTTCTCGGCTTCTTCATCCTCGAAGACCTGCGAGTAGTAATAGGGTGCGTTGTAGCCCGTGACGCGGAATCCCTTCGGAACATCCACATCGCCCACGAGCACGCCATCCTTGTAAATCTGCAAACCGTCGGTGGCGGCATCCGCCCCTTTCAGATAGGAACGGAACAGGTAACCCGTTGCGTCGATATACTCCACAGTACCGTAATACCCTTTTTTCAAACGGTTTTTCCCGAGGTCCCGGTTCACTTGTTCCAATGACGCGATCGGCATATAATTCATATCCATATTGCGACCCGCGTGTCCGAATGCAACCAACGGCCGTTGATCCAGCGTGTATTTGTAAATCATCGAATCCGCCTCGAAATTGACATAGAAATTGCCATCACGATCAATGTCGAAGTTTACGCATCGGAATTCATAATACTTGTCTGAGTCGTTGAAGTACATGTCAGGATGACCTTTAAGCATCATAGGCATCGTTATTTTCTTTTTCCAATCAACCCGGCCGATATGAAACGAATTTTGCAAAAAATCGGTTCCGTGGCTGAAATAGTTGAAAAGAAGATCGTACATACGATATCATTCCGATATAAATAATATCTTCATACATCCTGCAACTAAAATTATCACGGGCATACGAATACATTTCGAACCGCTCACGATCGGTGGTTGTCGGATCGTAAGGAACGACAAATCGTGCCTGAGCCTGATATGTATTATCGAATACGTCGAAATTCACGTTGGACCCCAACAAAGCCAATTCTCCGTTTTTCGAAAAGGCGTTTATGTCGATATGCTGTATGATCGTTTCCTTAGGCCCTCTGCCGACCCCCAATCGTCTTTCTATCAACCGTCCTTCCGGAGAAAATTCATACAGATAACTGAAATATTTGTCAATATAATAGATATTCCCGTTTTCGAGGATTCCGGAAAGGCCTTCGTACGAGCAATTGACGGTATCCAATACAATTCGGTCCAAAAGCAACATTCCGATATGCAATTTCAGCCGGAGCATCGAAAACTTTTCCTTGCCAAAAGCCTGTTTTTTGTTTTATTACATCCTGCAAGGGCTGCAACGACCAATATAAGACAGAATAACGAAATCGGATCATAGTCATTTCAAATTAAAAAGGCTCCTTAATTATCTACAGTACAACTTCTGGCGTTTCCCGGCTGACACCTACAAACGAATCCTCCTCCGGACTCGCCTTCGGTCGGACTCATTATCGGCCAAGGCTTCCGCATTGGCAAATAAATTTTGCAGTTTCGACGATTCGGTGACTGACGCATATTTTTCATACTTGTAAAATTTAGGTCAATAATTAATCTGAATTTTACAGTCTCCGTAAAATAACTCGCAAAGTTCACTTTAAAGTTATATATTTTCTATTTAATAGCACAAATATTTCGACAAAATTCTCACATATACACACGTAAGATATCAAGGAAATCAAAAAAACACCTAAAAGCGCAGGTATATCCGCACATATAGCAAAATTATTTATAATTATTCTTTGCGGAGCTCGCACAAAAAAACACCGGGGTGATCCGGTGTCTTCGCTTTCGGTCCGAAGCCGCTGTCGGCGGAAGAGAGTAATGGCTGGAATTCATTATCATAGGGATTTTTTATCGGTTTTCGGAGTATATCTACATAATTTATACCGTCCGTTAGAATCATATCCCACTCCATATATCGTCCCATCATTATCGACAGCCATTGATTCAAGTGTATCATCTAAAGTATAAGACTTGACAGGATTTCCGTTTTGATCAAAACGAACTAATTGAGGTTTACATGTTTCCATCTTCGATTTTTCGACACCCCACACAAGTCCATAAATTGCATCATCCGTAAGGAAAACGTTTTCAAAACCGATGATAGATTCCGGAGATGTTGTTACCCACCGCGGTTTAGCTCCTTGGGCGTAACCATATCGAGGTTCGAAAAAATAGCGTATATTTTTTAATTTCAAACAGTTATTATCAATATTGAATATTTCCAATATTCCTCCTATATAAGTTGCGGCGACAAGTGTATTGCCGCTTGGACTTAATCTGACTTTTTACTCCATAATCAGTTAAGGACCAATTAGTTTCTCGATCTTCGGATAATTGAGGATAATCATTATAAACAGAATGAAACGTTTGGGAAGAAGGGTCCCAAAAAGCATAGCGTAATTTATCGGTATTTCCTTTTAAAATAAAATTATTTTGATAATAAAGAGCTTGTTTTATGAAATTAGGCGCATTAAGAATTATGAATTCTTGATAATAGGACTCTTGATTTTGCAACAAATCAACAAGATCGAATACCACTATTTTCCTATAATTGGGGTCATATACAGTTATTAAACCGTCTCTATTATTAACTGAATTAATATCCATGAACTCTCCTGGGCCACGACCTTTTTTGGCCAAAACTTTTTGAGCAATTCGCCATTGCTTTTTCTAAAGATATGGAAACATTTCGTTTGCTGATAAGAATCATGAACTATTAATAAAGAGTCCAAAATCATCAAATCTTTTGGCCAACTAAATAAAAACGTATCATTCAATATATTCGAAGCAAGATGCTCTGTTTGTTCAGGAATTATTGCTCCTTCGTATTCAATGGTATGCTTGCTGCACTGGCAACAAAACACTATAAACGAAATTATTCCTATTCTTTTTATTATATACATGCGGATCAGTTCTTTTTAAAGCATGCCGGCAGATAAAAATACCGGCATGCTTGTGGATTACTAATTACATCTATGAGATCCTCTTAAATCACCTTTGCCGGATAC
>VOFF01000980.1_pt1 | contig 30391 bp, 28 predicted proteins | sample 5384061 | NCBI WGS metagenome assembly VOFF01 (sample SAMN12384725, study PRJNA508395) | human gut metagenome | isolation source: healthy gut E | host: Homo sapiens | reverse complement strand
TAGATTTATGAGTCGTTAGTAGCAGCTTTCGGTAGCAACAGCACAACATCAATAATATGTAGCCATCATCCCCTTACCCCCACGATGCGACTTGAGGTAACTGCAGATTCTAACTTCGGAAGAAAGGATTCTTATCAATTCTGTTTTGAAAGCTTGCATAAGCAGTTTTGCATTATAGATATTCAGCGTATTGCCCTTGCTGTCATGATCCACTTGGCAGGTACGGAGATGAGGCTGAAGACAAAAAGCCTTGAGCCGACTCGTTTCCTTGAGCCCGAAAGCCTCGTCAAGCTTGCCAATGATGGGCCGTCTTTATAGGGAATTCAGGTGTCAATGCCGTAAAGCGTAGCGAATACGGTGTTCTCGGACATATGAACGACTTGGGGGAGCCTGTTCCAGCCGAATCCGTTGTTCATATCATCAAATATCGCTCTTGCCCCACGCTTGAATTTGGCAGAATTCCGACGATGTCTCTGTTGACTGAGTCATAATCATTGTGGGAAGTAAATCTGTGGAACATTGCACGCTTCCCACCTAAAGTCAAGCTCTCCATCCAGCGCGCCTCTGGACTGATAAGACGATAGCACTTGCCTTCCCATTTATAAAAAGAATGGAGATTGAGGTTTCCAAACTGGATGCATTGGTTTCCTCCGTCTTTAGCCACTGAGTAGAAAACAAGTCATCGTAGAGCAGAACTGCATCTGGCGCGGATGTAGAAGTGTTGTGCAATACTTCTCATCTCACTGACATTTCCTTCAGCTGAACCACAGTCGGCTTTCTGAAAGCGATTCACACACACAGATGCTGTTGGCTTCGGTAGAATAAGAATCTCTTTGTGGGTCTCAAGCCTGATAAGCTATTGTGTTTGCCATCGCTATTCCTCGACATGAACAATCATGTCACCGATGACATATACATGGTTCTGCAACCGAGGAACTTGCCAGTTTGCATCATACTTCTCTGTTATGCCAAGGCATTTCTCAAGGACCGAAAAGTCTGGCTGAAGGGGAATTCATTCTTTGAGGTAATGCGTCAGAATGGGGTTCCATTTCAAGTCTACATTAATCAGGGCATGATAGAAGTAAAAGGAACCAGCTTTGATATTCACCAGAATCAAAACCAGCAGACAAATGAAATTATTTTGTTTTTGCGGGAAAGTGGATTTTACAGCGGAAAATCATGAAACCATTGAAATGCAACCATTTCAAAAATTAACATATTATATTAAGAAGGATAATATAACAAAGGAATGGTTGAGAAATATTAAATACAAAAATGGCAGTCTTCAGTTTACGAATCTTCCCTTGAAACAATTGATTGAGACAATCAACAGCAGGTATAACAGTAACATCAAGTTGGAAGGAATCAACCTTAAACAACAGTCTGCCTTTACAGGAAAAAAAATCCGCTTAGAAGAATCACTGAAAGATGTCTTACAGAAAATTTGTTATAGTCTTAGTCTCGAAATGAAAGCAAATGGTAATGAGATAATTATTTATAAAAACAATCATTAAAACAAGTAAACCTAATGTTAAACTTTAAAAAAAACAGAATAAAGAAACACACTTTTTGTCGTTTTTCGATACTGTTAAGTATCATCCTTGTTTTTCTTCTTTATCCCATGTCCAGTATGGGAGCACAGAAATATATTTCTGTAAAAGGAGAAGACATGACCATTAAACAGGCTATTCAGCTGATTGAAAAAAACAGTGAATACACGTTCTTTTATAATGCGTCAGATTTGGAAAACAACACGAAACGCGATTATAACAGCACGGGAAATATTGAAAAAGTTCTAAAAGATGTATTTGAGGGCAGCAACGTAAGCTACGTTATTAAAGGAAAAGAAGTTATTCTAAAAGTGACTAAGACTGAAAATACGCAGCAAGTTAAAAAACGTACCATAATCGGTGTTGTAACTGCCAGCGACATCAAAGAACCGATCATCGGAGCCAGTATCTGGCTTAAGAACAGTTCTATCGGGGTTATTACCGATGTGGATGGTAAATATTCCATCGTTATTGAAGGAGTTGGGGGGGTATTAGAGTTTTCGTACATCGGTTACAAAAAACAGGAAATTGCCCTTGCTAATCAGGAAGTAATCAATGTGGTGTTGGAACCTGACACCGAAGTGCTTGATGAAGTGGTAGTTGTAGGGTACGGTAGTCAGAAGAAAGAAAGTGTGGTAGGAGCAATTTCTACACTTGACATGCGTAAACTCAATGTACCGGGTGCTTCCATTTCTAATGTATTAGCAGGTCAACTTTCTGGTGTAGTAGCCATGAGCCGTTCAGGTGAACCGGGTAAAAACAGCTCGGCCGATTTCTATATCCGAGGTGTTTCATCATTCAAGGGTACTTCTACGCCGCTGGTGTTAGTTGATGGTATTGAGCGTGATCTGGATTTGGTGGATACAGATGACATTGCTACCTTTTCTATTTTGAAAGATGCCTCTGCTTCAGCCGTATATGGTGTTAGGGGCGCAAATGGTGTTATTTTGATTACTACCAAGAAAGGGCAGGAAGGAAAACCGGCTATCAATGTCCGCACAGAATTCGGCTTTACTGCTCCCACCAAACGACCGGAAATGATTAACTCGGCACAATGGGCAGAACTTTACAATGAAGCCAGTGGTACCAACTACTACTCTCCGGAAGTGATTCAGAAATATCGCGACCACAGCGATCCAGATCTTTATCCGGATGTGGATTGGTTTGATGCCCTGTTTGATGACATGGCAGAGAACCAGCGTGTGAACTTGAGTGTGACTGGTGGTGGTGACAACATTAAGTATTATGTGTCCGGTTCGTTCTACAATGAAAGTTCTATCTATAAAAACGCTGGTAATATCTATGGTTACAACTCAGCCATCCGTTATAACAAGTTCAATTTCCGTGCCAATGTCGATTTGAATGTGACTAAGAGTACCACGTTGAATGTCAACCTAGCCAATATCTATGAAAAAGTCATTCGGTCCTGGCTTCGGCGATAATGATAACGATATTTGGAGCTATACCTTTAATGCTTCTCCGAATGCATTTCCGGTACAGTATTCCGATGGTACTTTGTCCGGTCCGTCTACCGACTCCGGCCACAATCCGTGGAATATGCTGGTACACTCAGGTTATCGTGAACAATTTTGGAATTCGGCTCAATCTTTGATTGGCTTGACTCAAGACTTCGGTAAGATTTGGGAACCGCTGGAAGGTCTAAGCTAATATCAAATTCTCTTGGGATGCTTGGAATACCACGCTGCAACGTCGCTCCAAATCACCCAGCTTCTACCATGCACGCGGACGTGATGCGGAAGGTCGACTGATGTACGATGACAACAACAATGATGGAGAATGGGACCCTGTACACACTGGCAGTGAATCATTAGGTTATGAAATTGGACGCCAAGGTACTATGACCCGTTATCTGGAAGGTTCGTTGAACTATAATCGCTTATTTGGTAACCATCGCGTGGGAGCTCTTTTCCTTTATAATCAGAAAATCCATACCAACACCCAGGCTGCCGACGGCAATGCAGCATTACCTTATAAGAACCAAGGCTTGGCTGGTCGCGTGACGTATGCTTTTCGAGATACTTATTTTGCCGAAGTGAACATGGGATACAACGGATCTGAAAACTTTGCCCGCGGACATCGCTTCGGTTTCTTCCCGGCTTTTGCTTTGGGATGGATGGTATCGAACGAAAAATGGTTTGAACCGCTCACCAAGACCATTGATATGTTGAAACTGAAAGGTTCTTATGGTAAAGTAGGTAACGATGATATCGGCGGACAAAGACGTTGGGTTTATGAATCTACAATTGTAGGCACTGGCGATCAAGGCTGGTGGTTCGGCCAAAGCGGTAATCAAGGGGAGCAGGTATCCGCGTAGGGGAAATAGAAAATTTGTATGCTTCCTGGGAAGAGGCTACCAAACTCAATTTGGGTGTGGAATTCTCTCTGTTCAATAAGGTAAAGGTGCAGGCTGACTACTTCCGTGAAGAGCGTCAAGGCATTTTCCTGCAACGCGCCGGTTTGCCAGCCATTGTCGGTTTATCCACCATTCCGTATGTTAATATAGGTAGAACACTCAACAAGGGATTTGATGCCAATGTAGAGTACAATCACCAAATTGGAAAAGTATTTCTAACTGCCCGCGGTAACTTTACTTTCAGCCGCAACAAGCTGCTTGATAACGACGAACCCGATTGGGAATACAAATACCAAAATCGCATAGGCAAGCCGTTCGGTTCTGACGGTCAGATGCAGCCTTTCGGTCTTGTAGCCCTAGGTCTATTCCAAAGTCAGGAAGAAATTGACAACAGCCCGCGTCAGACTTTCGGTGAATACCGTGTAGGAGATATCAAATATCAGGATATCAATGGCGACGGCATCATCGATACACAAGATGAGGTGGCGATCGGTTATACCAACCTGCCGGAAATCATGTACGGTTTCGGTTTGGGTGCACAATGGAAAAACTGGGATATCAACGCCTTCTTCCAAGGTTCTGCTCATACTTCTTTCTTTCTAGATGGTGTATCGGTAAAGAGTCCGTTCTCCAGTGGTAACATGGAACGTGCGGCTATCAATAAAGACCTGTGGGGCAAAGTGTGGATGTCTACTAATTCGCCTGAACAGAATGCTCATGTCACCTATCCGCGCCTAAGCAATGGTAGCGGGGTGCCGGCGCTTCCAACAACAACAAGAATTCCACCTGGTGGTTGCGCAATGGCTCCTTTTTACGTCTGAAAAACATTGAAATCGGATATACTTTACCTAAAGAATTTGTCACTAAAACATTTATTAAATCGTTGAGATTTTATGTATCCGGAAACAATTTACTTACATTCAGCTCTTTCAAATTATGGGATCCTGAAAAAGCCAAAGGCTCATCAGATGGCTCAGGCTATCCGCTGAATCGTGTTGTTACTGTCGGATTCAATGCTAACTTTTAAATTATACCAAATATGAAATATAAAAATTACTTCAAATCCATAATATACTTAGCACTTGGAGCTTTTACCTTGGGCTCATGCGAAGATTTTCTTGATAGACAAGAAGACGAAAAACTGACTTTTGATAAAATCTGGAAATCCAGAAACACTACCCAGCAATATTGGCTAAATGCCATGTCTTTTTTGCCCAATGAAAATGGAAGCTTGCAGGGTGATACTGAACCGTATTTAGGAGCATCGGACGAATGTACCATTGCGTATGACCGTCAGTACCGTTGGATAAACTTTGGTACCTGGAACCCCTCACAGGTTCCTTATTATAAGATGGATCACTATTATAAAGGTATCCGCGAATGTAATATTTTCCTGCAAAATGTGTACAAATGCAGCGACCCGTTAGTCACTAAAGATCAATTGGACGAATGGTACTGGCAGACTCGTTTTGCCCGTGCTTACTATTATTTTCTGATGATGCGTGACTATGGTCCGGTATTTCTGTTAGGCGATGATTTGCTGGATTTCACCGCCAGCACAGAAGAACTGTATCGCCCGCGCAATACCTGGGATCAATGTGTTAACTACGTGGTCAGCGAAATGACGCAGTGTGCTGAAAGTGGCGTTGTTCTTCAACAGTCCGATTTGCCGGCGGCGAAGTGGGGATTGGCTACGGTAGGTACTTGCCATGCCGTGATCTCCCGACTACTGCTATATTCGGCCCGCCCGCTGTTCAATGGTAATAAACTCTATAGCACGGTGAAGAATCCCGATGCACCCGACTTCCCTGAACTGTCAGGTGTTAAGCTCTTCCCTGAGCTTGATAATACCAAATGGCAGAAAGCTGCTGAAGCAGCCAAGAAACTGATTGATAATCCCTGCTACGAACTTTACCGAGCTGGTAACGATAACCCGTATGAAGATTATTATGGAGTGACACACGAAACTTGGAATAAAGAGCTGATTTGGACTGACCGTTATAACGGACTGTTTTCTTGGGGAGTAGGTACTGTGCCCACCGGCGTGGCTGGTACGGCTTATGGGGCAGTAGGCCCTACTCAAGCTTTGGTGGATGCGTATGCCATGAATACCGGTTGGTATCCTATCACAGGATATGAAGCAGATGGAACACCTATCGTAGAGCCCTTATCTGGCTATGAACTGGCTTCCGAACTGGAGAAATCATCTTGGATATATCCGTCTGGTGGTTGGAGCAACAAGGCTGATTTTTTTTTGAAATCGAAGCTCCCAATATGTATAAGGATCGGGAACCCCGCTTCTATGTCACCGTATTCTTTGGCGGAAACCAGTGGTTGCACGGCAATAGCGCTACTTCCATCTCTTTTGCGAAAGGCGGTAACGGTAATAAGAGTCACGACTATCCAAAGAGTGGCTACCTCTGCAACCGTTTCTATGACCATAAACTCAATTCGTCCGAAGGACAGTGGGGTAATATAACTTTCCCGGTATTTCGTTTGGGAGAAATCTACCTAAATTTCATTGAAGCCGTGCTCGAGTGCAAGAAGAATGGGGTGGCACTAGATCCCAGCTATGAAGCTCTAGCCATGGAAAAATGGGCCGACCTACGGAAACGCGCGGGATTGGACCCCATCACAAGTATCTACGGACAAGTTTCTACAGAAGAGTTGATTCAGCTCTGCAGAAAAGAACGTCAGATAGAATTGGCTTTCGAACGCCATCGCTATTTCGATACCCGTACATGGATGATTGCTACTCAAACTGACAACGGCAAGATGTATGGTATGAACACTTCCTGTCCGCTTGATGCTGGTATGAAGGGAACTGAAACCCCCGACGGTTTCTGGGAGAGAACGGCTTTTGAAACCCGTGTCTTCCAAAAACAAGCATTATCTCTATCCTTTCTCTCAGCGAGAACTGGATCGCAACAAGTTGTTGACACAAAATTATGGTTGGTAATGCCCCCGGTATGTATAATTTAACAAAATCAGTTGTATGAAAAACAAATTATTAACTATAGCCCTGACAGCAGCCTGCTGCCTAACCTATATTGCTTGCGATGATAATAAGGATGAGTTTTTGGATGAATTCAGCACCATTCTATCCTTCCGAAACTGTGATGAGATTGAAGTGGAAGTATATAATACAGGTGAAAACGGAGAATACCAGTTGATTGTCAACAAATCAGGCACTCAACTGGGTACAGTCACCCGAGCTTCCATTGATGTTATGGATAAAGCGTTGCTGGAAATCTACAATGAACAAAACGGAAAAGACTATCAATTATACCCGGAAGATTGTTACGTATTTAATGGAGATAAACAGATAGAATTCGGTCCTAACGATACTTACCAGACCAGATCCGTTACATTGATTACGGATAAGATCCTAGAAAGCAACCAGCAAGAGGGGAATTTTGTGATTCCATTTATCTTGCAAAATAGTGCGGATTCCATCAATGCCGAGCGTAAATATGTGTTTCTGAAGCCCGCTGTAATTGTACCTAATGTTGCATTTGAGAAAACAGGATATAATCTGAATATCATTTCAGATGCTATGGACGCAAATGAAATCGAGCTGAATCTGCCTGCGGTCTTTTCGGTAGACAATAAGTGGAATTTTAGCTGTACACTGGAGCCAGACGAGAGTCTGTTGACCGAGTATAATGAAAAAAGAACGGGGTGGATTACACCATGCTGTCGGAAGAAGCTTATACGCTGAGCAACGAAGGAAAGATTTTGTTTACAGCTGGCAGTAAATCAGCTAGCTTAACCGTAACCGTGAAACGAAATAAATTGAGTTATGGTAACTATGTGCTACCTTTGAAAATGACACAATGTAGCTCGCCTTACTTTGAAATCAATCCTAATAAACAGTCGTGTCTCTTCGGCATCTCCTATGTGCCTGATGAATCGAAACTGCATCCGGTCACTCTGTCACGTGGTATGACAGCCATCCATCCTAACCGTGAAGTGGAAGGAAAAATTGACTATATGTTCGACGGTAATCCAGATACCCACTACCATTCCGATTATTTGGAAGAACCGGGGTTGCCGCACTGGATACAGTTGAATTTAGATGAACCACACACGGCTTTGATGTTTGAATACCAAGTACGTCACAATAACAACAACGGGGCACCGCAGCGTATCAGTGTGCTAGGCAGTATGGACGGTATCACATTTAGTAAAATAATGACGATTATGGAAGGATTCCCCACTGCTACAAAAGGCACCTATAAATCACCGGTTCTGGTGGGCAAAGAGTTCAAGCACATCCGCCTGGTGGTAGAATCTACTCCAGCAGGTAACAGTTTCGCGCTGGCCGAATTGAAGTTGCATGTAAATTAATCAGTCAGCTTAATATATCTTATATTAGGAAGAGATAATATCTAAGAAAATACCCTACGTATTATCTCTTCTTTTAACTTACTTCTATAACACTAATTTATGAAAATATTACCAACCCTTTTATTGATGCTTTTGCCCTTCTATGTATTTGGCGTCTATGGATGCAGCGATGATAATTCCGGGGATGAACAGATCCAAAAATTCACTCTTGCAGAAGTAGATTTACAACAGAATTTTACCAAGGAAAAGGGAGAGCTATCTATACCGGTCAGCACTACCCTCGATGCAAGTCGGTGGGATGTGGCTTCTAACCAAGATTGGTGTATTGCGGCTAAAGATTTGTCTACTTCGAAGCCGAGCATTAAGATTTTGGTGAAGGCGAGTGAGGAGCCTGAGATACGTGAAGCCGTGGTGACGGTAAAGTCACTGGTGAAGAATTATGAAATTCATGTCAAACAATTGGGTTACGGTCCGGCTCTGCTCGTCAAGAGTTCGGTTTCTACGCTCGAGGCCGAGGGCGGCGAGGTAATTGTTACAGTCACTTCCAACATAGAATATGCGGTGGAGAAGTCGGCCGAAGGCGACTGGTTGCAGGCAGTGGAAGCGCCGGCTACCCGTGCCCTAGTATCGAAGAATTATCCTTATCATGCCGCTGCCAATCCCTTGTACGAAGCTCGTACCGTAACCTTGACCTTTACTGCGTATGAAGATAGTCTGTTACAGGAAACCTTGACTTTGACACAGAAAAAGAAAGCGTCGGAATCATCGGATGTAGAAGTGGAAGGTGATGTGAAGTTGACCCCTATTTCGGCTGTAGCCAGTGAATTACAGCCAGGTTATGGCATTGAACATACCTACGACGGGAAATTCGATGAGAAACATTATCACTCGCCCTGGGGACAGGAAGCCCACTTCCCGGTGACACTGGAATATGAGTTCGATGGCACCCGGGATTTAGATTACATCCTCTACCATTCGCGTAGCGGCAACGGTAACTTCGGCAAGCTTAAGATTTACACTGCTTCAGTCGAAATGCCCGAGTATCAGTTGCAAGGCAATTATGATTTTCAAATGCAGAACAACGCCAGCCGCGTGGTATTCAGCCAGAGAGTGAAAAAAGTCACCAAAGTGAAGTTCGCTGTAGAATCGGGAGCAGGTAATTTTGTGAGCTGTTCGGAGATGGAATTTTTTCAAAAGAATCCGGACAACAAGCTCGAACAACAACTGCTGGCGGTATTTACAGACATTACCTGTAGTGAACTGAAGCCAGAAGCCACCTTAGAACAGATCAATCAGTTGCCGGGCTACTTTGTCAACCTTGCCACGCAGTTGAAAAACGGTACCTACGATGCCTGGGAGAAAGAATTCCGTATCCAGGATTATCAGGCTTATAGCGACATCAACGTGTGGGCCGATAGGCTGATGACCAAACACTACAGTTGTCTGGATAATCTTACCGGTATCGCGGTCGAAGCGAACGATGAAATTATTGTCCTAGTGGGCAATACTCACGGCTACCCTGTCGCGCTGCAGTGTATCGGGGAGGAAACCACAAGCTTCGGCGAAGAGAAGAATTATGTGCAGACAGCAGCTTCAGGCGATATTTATTTTCTCAAAGAAGGAGTGAATAAAATCACCATCCGCAACCGCGGCCAGCTGTTTGTGATGTATACGGCTGACCTCCAGTCGAATCCTACCTCCATCCGTATTCATATTCCGCTAGGTAGCGGACAGGTGACCGGCTATTTCGATCTGCAGCGTCATCAGACCAATGAGAAGTACGCTGAACTGCTTTCCAAAGCTACCGATAAATACTTCGGAGTGAAAGGTGAAAAGATGATTTTCTACTTCCATCGCTCGGAGATGCTGAAACATGTGCGCACCGAGATTCTTTCGGCCATCCACCTTTGGGATAATATCGTGGAGTGGGAACAAAGCCTGATGGGTATTGACAAAATGCATGCTAACCAGTTCAATAACCACCTCTTTGCTATCTCGCCGGAGGGAGCGTATATGTGGGCATCCGATTACCGAATAGCTTTTGTCTATACCTATTTGGACAACATCCTCTTATATGATAAAGGTGATGTTAGCTGAGGACAATGCTTGGGGACCGGCTCACGAAATAGGTCATGTGCATCAGCTGGCTATTGACTGGATGGGATCTACGGAGTCGAGCAACAATCTCTTCTCTAACTACATCATCTACCAGTTGGGCAAATACAAATCACGTGGCCGGGGCTTGGATTACCTGGCGGAATGTGTCTATGGACAGAATCAGGCTTGGTATAACATGGGTAGTGCTACGCACCAAGGCGAAGATACGGAGATCCACATGCGCATGAATTGGCAGTTGTGGCTTTACTACGAACTATGTAAAGGACACGACAAGAAACCCATGGTATGGCCGAAGATTTTCGAGCTGATGCGCACCACGTATCAGCATGTGCCTACCCATCAGCCGGGACAGAGGCAGATGGCCTTTGTCAAAGCAGTGTGTGATGCCACACAGGAGGACCTTACCGAGTTCTTTGAAACCTGGGGATTCTTCAAGGCGGTTGATGCCCCCATTGAGCAGTATGGCCAAGCACAATATACAGTGACCGAACAAATGATATGTGAAACCAAGGCATACATTCAAAACAAGAAGTATCCGAAGGCGGCACCCATTCAGTACATCGAAGACCGGAAGCGTGATTTCTTCCCGTCGAGCGATCCTCGTGCGCAAGAGTCAGGTGATGTAGGTTACTACGAGGTGTTTAAGAATCATACCAAGATTTCGAAGGTGCCCACCTACACTCTCAGTTCTTCACATCAAGGTGCTACTATCCGTGTGAGTGACGGTGAAGAAGCGGTGGCTTTTGAGGTGCGTGAAAACGAAGCAAACAGCCGCCTGCTGTATTTCTCCAACTCTTTCACCTTTACAGTGCCATCTAAGGTATATCAAAGTAGTGCCAAGGTGTATGCTGTACAGGCTGATGGACAGCGCATCCTGTTGACAGCCCGCTAAGCGTTTGTCTGCAGTTCATTATACGACCTTCCTGTCGCTTCTGAAAAGAGGCTCAGGCGGCAGGGAGGTCAAACGAATCAATCACAGAGCCTCGCCCGCTCAACCATTTATTTGGTAAAAAAAATAGTAGTATGAAACTGAAAAAGCTTTTGTTATCTGTCTTGATGTTGCTGTCTATTAGCGGCCTTCAGGCGCAATCACTGTCCCCCTCTACCCAAATCCATTGGGATAAGGGAACCCTTGTAATAAAAACCCCTGAGCGACCGACCGACCAACAGCATGTGCTCGGTCTTACCGCTCCGAAGATGGAAACCGTGCGTGTGGCTTTTGTGGGCTTGGGTATGCGCGGCCCTTGGGCGGTGTGGCGCTTCTGCAACATCCCAGGTGTAGAAGTCGTGGCACTATGCGACTACGAAGAAGACCGTGCAGAGGCATCCCAGAAATACCTACGTGATGCCAGCTTGATTCCGGCCGATATCTATTCAGGTGAGAAAGGGTATGAAACCCTTTGTCAACGTCCAGACATCGATCTGGTGTATATTGCCACTGACTGGAATCACCACTTCCCTGTGGCTAAGTATGCCATGAAACATGGCAAGCACGTGGCTATAGAAGTGCCATCGGCCATGAACCTAGAGCAATGCTGGAGCTTGATTGATCTCTCTGAACAGACACGCCTGCACTGCTTCATCCTAGAGAACTGCTGCTATGACTATTATGAGATGAATGCCTTGGCCATGGCTAAGGATGGAGTATTCGGCGAAATCATTCGGGCTGAAGGCGCTTACATCCACGAACTGTCGGCTTTTTGGAAGTCGTACTGGCAAGATCCTAACGACAACGATACCGACAACTTGCATTGGCGCATGAAGTATAATATGGAGAACCGCGGTGATGTGTATGCCACCCATGGTCTGGGTCCAGTGGCTCAATGCATGGACATTCACCGCGGAGACCGCTTCACTACCTTGGTAGCTATGGATACCGAAAGTTTTGTGGGTAAGCAATATGTCGAGAACCTCACCGGCAAGGAACCAAAGGAATTCCGCAACGGTGACCACACTACTACGCTGATGCGCACAGCTCGTGGCAAGGTAGTGGAAATTCAACACAACGTCATGACACCGCAGCCATACAACCGCCTGTTTAAGCTGACCGGAACTAAAGGCTACGCCACCAAGTACCCCACACCCGAATATGCCTTGTCGGGCGATGTCATGAAAGATACTGCGCCCAACATGGACGATATCAATGCCCACAGTTTTCTGAATGACGCTCAGAAGGAGGCCCTTGAAAAGAAATACTATCACCCTATCCTCACCAAGTTTGGCGAAAAAGGGGCGTGCCATGGGGCATGGTGGCATGGATTACATCATGGATGCTCGCCTGGTGTACTGCTTGCAAAACGGTTTGCCGCTTGATATGGATGTCTATGATCTAGCCGAATGGTGCTGTCTCTCGGAATTGGGCGCTCTGTCGATGGATAACAACTGTGCAGCTGTGACTTTCCCCGATTTTACCCGCGGTCATTGGGATGAAATGAAGGGGTATAAGCACGCCTATGCTTCGGCAGAAGAAGAAGAAGCTACCGAAGCCAAGGCCGAAGCATATACCATCGCCCAGAAAGAGGTAGCTACTGCTGCCAATCTCTGGACACTCTATGATAACGTAAAAAATGCAGCCGATGAGAAAGCCCAGGACAAAGCTCTGAAAATCTACCAACGCGCCAAAGCCAAAGCCCATCAGCAGCTGGCTAAAAAGCTGAAAGTAAAAAAGTAAGTCTCGCAGAAGGATTTAAGAAACTGAATATTTTTTTTCTGAAGCGGATTTAAAACAGTTCCTAAGTCAAAATATGAGAAAATAGGGGCACAGGATATTATTCAATGAATAAATTGGGAAATAGTTGAATCAAAGTGCAACATTTCATCCCATATATAACCTCCTGTATAATTGCAGTTGAACAGATAATCCGCATCACAACGAAGTAATATCCACTCATTGGAATTTTCAGCTCTCCAATATAAATGTAAGACTGGAATGGCATATTTTACTCCATCATGTCGGGGAGCAAGTCTTTTAACTGGGAATTTGCAACTCATAATACCCTTCCAGAAACGTGTTCCTGTCGGAATGTCCACAGAATCCTTACCGATTTCATCTTTCCATTCCTCATCGTTTACTGCTCCTTTCTTTTTGGTACTTGGACTATATGAATTAGACTTCAGTTTGAACTCACGTTCCCAAACTGCTTTTATTTCGCCTCTCAGTGCCTTTTCTCCCCGGTTGGATAAAGTATATACCAGATTCCACGGATCATCATCAGGAACCGGATATGCAAGAATAGAGGTATATCCCTGTCCTTCCACTTCCATCATGCGCAATGCCGGCAGATTATCCGATGCAGGTGCTTTCACCTCATACAGCCATTCCTCGTCCGTACTGCCATAATCATAATCAGCTGCCCTGCACCACATAGTTTCTCCTTTCTTGCGGAATAACGGCACAAGCTGGTATGTACCGGGAACGGAAGTCACATAGCACTGGATACGTTTTCCATCCCATGCCCCATTCGTCTTGATGTCTATCGGCTGGAACTGCTCCACAATCTCATTCGTACCCGGCCTCATAAATACAAACCGTAACTCTCCCTCGCCGTTATCGCAATAGGGATTGTAAAAGGTTCCGAACACCTTGCCTTCATTCTGATAGCAGTCATAGCCGTATTCGGTATAATTGGGCCATACCTTGAAAGGATAGTCGTCCGGATTCGGGTTGAGTATAATCTGGTCCGTCTTGCCATACCGGCTCCAGTACTCCACATCGATGTCCACCTGCTCCATGTTGACCGGGGAGTTGTAGTTTCCCGTCATCTTCAGTGTATAGGTGTATTTCATTCCCGCCTCCCATTCATGGTCCCTGTGGAACTCATAGGGATATTCTTTTCCGTCAATGGTAAAACAGACTGTCGCTTTCTGGTCATAACCGTAGACAGGGGGAAGAATTGTCTCCACTACCACCGGATCTGCATCGTTCAGATGATAGTTTCCGCCAGCTTGCAGGCTCCCCCTGCTTGAGAAATCGAATATCAGGGGGGGAGTTGGTTTCCCGCCTGATGTCAAGCGTCATCCTTGTGATCACATTGTCAAACCTTATATTTGAAACAATGCCTTCTCCCATATATTCATTTTTCAGAATTTTGATGCGCACCAGGCTCATGGCATGTTTCATCTCAATATCTGCTGTCGGAATGTCCCTGGTGACTGTTGCCCTTCCATACAGGATGTCGTGCTGGTCCGCCAGTTCAAAAGGGATGAGCCTGTCTCCTGATGCCTGTCCGTTGTACGGCAGATAAGCGGCCACCTCCGAATCACCCTCTACCGGAGCGTCCCCGCCGGCATTCCATTTTTTACCGTCAAAGGCATAAGGCACATTATATACATATGGAGAGCCGGTGTCAGTAGTACTGATAAACACCCCCATCTCATGTCCCGGCAGGAATGCCTCTATGATTCCTTTTGTCTGCATCGCCTGCAACGATGCGGTTATTCCGAGCCGTATCTTTTCTTCCTCATCCTTTCCCGGATCATCCCCCGGGGTGACAACCGGCGGTTCAGGTTCCGGCAGGATCTCATCCTTTTCACATGCGGATAATGCACATGTGAGTGAGGCCAACAATATATACCTTAAAATTTTCATTGTATTACTTCTTTCAGTTTATAAGTATCTTACTTTGAAATATTATTTACTTCAAAAGTAATATAAAACTTTTACTTTTTACGTATTCTTTCCCAGAACTGCTCCAACCTGTCGCGGTCCAATGTCCCGTCCTCCTTAAGAAAGCAGCCTATCATCGCTTCTATCACAGTCTTTACCCCTCTGTAACGGTGGTCCGCGGCAAATGTCCTCAGTTCCCATACCAGATCCTCGGTCAGGACAATGGTCTGGTTATACGTCTTTCCCGGTGTCCCCGCCGTTTTTTTTTCTTTCATGGGGTCTGCCCCCACCATATTTTCTAGGGAAATCCCTTTCGATTTGAATTCTTTCATATTCCTTCTCCTTTATTATTTGTTCATTTTCCTGATCCTTTTAAGGAATTCCTCGGTCAGACTCCGGTAATCCCTTGCCCCGTTTGACGAGGGTGCATAATCGAAAATGCTCCGTGCGTTGTACTGCGCCTCTCCCAAAGCCACGTTGTTCCGTATGGTTGTCTCGAACACGCTCTCCCCCAATGTCCCTATCAGGCTCTCCCTGATGTCCACGTCCAGCTTTCTTCCCGCATTATATTTTGTCATAAAGTAGCCGAGAATCCTGACCTCCGCGCCGAGCTTCCTTCTGAGCAGGCCGATGATATAATGTATCTTCTCGATTCCTTTCATGGCGAAATAGTTCCCTCCGTGGGTATGATCACAAAATCACTCGCCATAAGCGTTTCTGTGTGATGATGCCCAATGAGGGGACAGTCTATCAGAATATGGTCATACTTCTTTTCCAGACCTTTTATTATTTCCCTGAAAAGAAATTCCCTTCCGGGGGTGGTATTCATGATCACTTCCGTGGCCGCCAGGTCCAAGGACGCCGGTAGCACATCCACCCTGTCCAGCCACTTGAGAGGCTTCAGCTCCAGGGTCTGTCCTGCATGATTTCCTGCACCACACTCTCGAGCATGACATCCTGGGGAAGGCTTGCCATTTCCTCCCCGAATGCCGCCATCGTCGTGTTCGCCTGCGGGTCCGCATCTATGATACATACCTTCTTTCCGTGCAGCCGTGCGATACCGGCCGCCAGATTCAGCAGCGAAGTGGTCTTTGCCACACCGCCCTTATGATTTACACATGCTGTCGTAAATGTTTTCATTATATTATATCTCCTTGATTATTACGCTGTAAAGATACGCATTTTTGAAATATTTACCAAATATTTCTCTATATATTTACTTTATAAGTATTATACTTTATATATATTTCACGTTGTAATACTTGAAATATATAAATATGTATAATTATGTATATTACTTATTTACTTTAATATATAAACAAGTAAATCATTCCCGAGAGCAAACGTGTTTTTCTGAAAATAAAAGTCATGCTGCAACGAAATTGCAGCCTTGTGGTATATCTTGCAGCCTTAAAGGCCCAGAGCCTGCCACATACATGCCACATAATAAAAGAGAACTGCGGGGATTTTGTACGGAAAGGGGTAAAGTAAAAAAGCCCCCAGCCTGTTAAAAAAAAGTAACGCCAATCACTCTTAACATATAAATGCGCACCACCGCACGACTGGGGGCAAATACCCTTCGTCGCGGGGTGCGCTTTTTATATGTTACGTTGAATGATTGGCTCTGCAAAGATAGAAAAATATTTGCTATGACACTGTTTGAGATCCTAAATTTTAATAGGGAGCTTCTGGAGCGTCTGGCCGGGACAGGTTACAAGCCGGACGACTACAAATATATCGACCTGTACAAGGAGTACGAACAAATGCGCCGCAAAGGTGAAAAGGTGACGTATTGTGTGGCCTTTCTCTCGGCCAGACATGGCGTTTCCGAAAGAAAGGTGTATGAGATTCTCGGGCGGTTCAAAAAAGAATGTACGTTCCATGCAGTATGAAAAGAGTGGAATTTTTGCTTTCATGGGGAGAAGAAATGAACTTTGCATCCGAAACATAAACACTCTTACACGACAGAATGATTACAGCAATGAAAAAGTGCCATTACAGCCAGGCCCCGCTTCCTTTCGTGGGTCAGAAACGCATGTTCGCATCGGAATTCAGGAAGGTTCTGAAGCGTTTCAGTGACAAGACTGTTTTCATCGATCTGTTCGGTGGTTCCGGCCTGCTGTCGCATATCACCAAACGGGAACGGCCGGACGCCACTGTAATCTACAATGACCACGACAACTACCGCGAGCGTCTGGAGAACATCAGCCGGACGAACGCCCTGTTTTCCGACCTCCGCCGCCTCTCGGAAGGAATCCCCGCCACAGGATGCTCTCCAGGGAGATGCACGGTATATTCCTGGAACGTATCCGCTGGGAGGAAAGTACCGGCTTTGTGGACTATCTCACCATCTCGTCCTCCCTGCTGTTCTCCGGCAAATATGCCAGGAACATCGGGGAGCTCGGAAAACTGAATTCTACAACAATATGCGCTTGAGCGACTACTGTTGCGAGGGCTATCTTGACGGACTCGAGGTGGTATGCTGTGACTACAGGGAGCTGGTGGACAGGTACAGGGACTCCCCGGATGTGGTCTTTCTGATAGATCCCCCCTACATAGCGACGGACATCAGCACATACAGGATGGACTGGAAACTTACGGACTATCTGGATGTCCTGCTGGTACTGGAAGGACACCCTTTCATCTATTTCACTTCCGGCAAGTCCCCATACTGGATTTCTGCCGGTGGATGGAGGAACATCCTGAAACCGGCAATCCTTTCAAGGGGGCCGGCATATCCACCCTCACGGCCAGAATGAACTACAGTTCGTCCTATACGGACATCATGCTGTACAAGGAAATGACTGAAGCGGCCTGAAACGGCCACACCACCTTAAATTCCACTTGAAGGTGTGCAAAATGCACACCTTCTTTCATTTGGCAGATGCATTCATTGCAAGCGTCCCTTCATTAAATATCATAATTGAAACCAAAGCGGCCTGATCATAATATTTGCGACCAAAGTACATGTTACCTTTTTTATCGGTATTTATTGACAGAATTTAAATAAAGAAAAAAACGAACCATATAGTTTATTCGTTAATATCCGTTCTTTTTATTTATTAAAAAAATATTAAAGCCAAATTTAGATTGAACTTTCTATCAGAAAATATGTTTATATAAAAATAACAAGCTGTGTTAACTCGCTTCCACCAAATTATTTTTGTCTTTCCCGCTTGTGATAAGCCGGAAGTTCGGAAGTTTTATTTATAGATGTTAGATCAGCATGCCGCGAGGCACATGTGCCGGTATTGCAAGAGAGCTTACCTGTACCGTGATATGGAAAGGGATTGTCTGGACTATATGTTTCAGACAGTTTCCCTTTCTTGTATCAAAGACTGGTGTATAAATTATAATTTGGATATGGTATCTGGCCGTTATGTGACTGAAAAAACATATGATGAACAATACGGGCATGAACTCGTTATCCAATAGAGGATACGGTACGGAAACAATTTATACCTAATGTTATCAGTCTCAAATATCATGCGTATATAGCCGTATCCTATTCCTATAATGAGAATATGCCTTTTCTGGTCCGTGACGGTCCGGAAAGGCATTTTTTCATATAATATTATACCTGCCATACGGAATGCTCATTCTTCGGTAATAATTTTATAAACCTGTGCAATTTCTGTGATTTTATTATATATTTATATGTATATAAAAACGTGCGGATGAAATGTTGCTATTATTCGGACAGGGATGCGGTCAACCTATGCAGCAAATGCGGGAAGGGCTTATGCATGGAGTGTGTATGTGGATCCCCTCCCGGTTTGCCGGGAGGGTTTATCAGAGTCAGCCGGGGAGGATACTTTGGAGAAAACTTACCTGTCTGTTTGTATTCATCTGCCTGTTCTTTGCAGGTGTCGTTTTCGGGCTGTCGTCCGTATACGTTCAAGGCGGTAATAGGATTTCTACAATGTTTTCCGCCCTTGCTGTTAGAAACATAATGCTAGGCGTTCCTTCCGGCTGTTTCACCGGTTCTTTTTGGTATGGTGGAATACAGTGCACGGTATTCCATTTTTTACAGACATTCTTATTGTCGGGGCACACGCTGCCTTATCTTCCTGAGTGAACTTATGGGCCCGGCTTTGTCAGACCTTTCACTACTCCTTTCCAGGCGGTTGCGAACCTTCGGATTATATGGATATGTTGCCGCTTCCTTCTGCCGTGAAGGAAGCTCCCGTATTGCAGGAAGAATATATTCCATTATCTTTTGTTAAAATATATAAAACAGCCCGTGTTTCAAAACAATTCGATCCTTTATTTTGTTTTTTTTGTTAAACTGCACTTTTGATGTGTCTGTATGTTTCTGTTGAAGTGACCGCAGTATTTCATTTTCCCTTTCAGGCCTGTGAAGGTCCGATTGATGTTATTCAAAGATGTCATATGAACATGCCGTGAGGCACATGTACAGGTTCAAGGGCTGACCCCTTCCTGCACTATTGCAACGTAAAGGACTGCAGAATACAGAAACGGGACTGAATACATATTTTCTGTCTTTTTTCATATGTGAAGAAACAGGAGAAAAGTGCATCCCATGTCGTCCTGACAGTGTATGATAGGGTTTCATCATGTTGTTACCATTAGGAATAAGGGCGTATGGGGATTTTCCCTTATGACTCCCTGGCTTGTGATAAGCTGGGGGGGTGTGTGTGTTTTCCTACTGTGCATTTCTTTTCGGATAAGCTGTTGTGAACAAATCCACCATTGTTTTGTTCTTGAGAAATAAAGTAGATTGTCAAAACGTAACTAATCTGAACCGTTCCGGCTTGTGACAAGTAGGAGCGGTTTTTTAGTTTGATGTTTTTAGAATAAAGATCTCACATGAATTATGTGCTTCTTCATCTTTGTATGCTGTTGACATCAACTTTGAATGGTCCAATATTCACTCCAATGGGCTTCCAGAAGAAATGTATATAAACAAGTACTGCCCAGAAATTATCAATGGAGTGACAGTTCCTGCATCGTTCTCGCCCCCTGACTCGCTCAACATCCATGCAATGTTTTTGGATGGCGAGCTACAATACCGGAAGAGTCCCCAAACAGTCCCCGTCCAGTTTAATCCTGAAGCAATGACCCTGACAGGTGGTCAAGAATATTAGTACAAACTTCAATAAGACATGTTATCAAATTTGTTATAATCCATAATGGGGACCAACTTTCCGGATACTTATATAATTGTATAATTTCCATTTCAACTCAAACTTTTTCATCTGTTATTGCGTCTCTTTAAAAATTATTATATATTTGCGACGTTAATTTAAATCAAATTGAAATTATAGTTATTAAAATTTTAAATATCTATAGTTTTAATAAACCTCAAAACTCAATATTATGTTAAAAAAGACTGCAATCTGTTAGTATGGTATTATTCCTTGGAACTTTATTCTCCGGAACAATTTCTACAGCTACGGCCTCTGGAGCAAATTCTTTTGCGACCACACAGCAAGCGGGAATATGCAAAGGACTTGTGAAAGATGCTACCGGAGAGTCTGTTATTGGAGCCTCTGTTGTAGTAAAAGGTACCACTAACGGAACAATTACCGATTTTGATGGTAATTTTAGCCTCGATGGGATTAAGAAAGGAGATGTGATTGTAATCTCTTATGTGGGATATCAGACACAAGAGATTAAATGGAACGGCAGCCCGCTGAATGTTATCTTGAAAGAAGATTCAAAGACTCTAAGTGAGGTTGTGGTAGTAGGTTATGGCACACAGAAAAAGGCGAATCTTTCAGGTTCTGTTGCTATGGTAGACAGCAAAGAGTTGGAGAATCGTCCTATTCAGAATGTATCCAGTGGTTTGCAAGGTTTGATGCCGGGTGTTGCTATTACAGGAACCAACGGGGCACCGGGGCAGGATGCCGGCAAAATCCGTGTTCGTGGGATCGGCACATTGAATGAAGCGGGACCTTATATTTTAGTGGATGGCATTGAAACCGGTACATTGAGTGCGGTCGACCCTAATGACATAGAAAGCATTTCTGTATTGAAGGATGCTGCTTCGGCAGCAATTTATGGTTCTAAAGCTGCCAACGGTGTTGTTTTGATAACTACCAAACGCGGCAAGACCGGACAGACTAAAATTTCCTACAGTGGTTATCTAAGTTTCCAGAATGCAACGAATATGATTGAGCGTATGGGGTCATACGAATACGCATCCCTGCTGAATCAGGCATTGGAGGCTGAAGGTATGTCGAAGCGTTTCAATGATACCGAGCTGCAAAAGTTTAAAGACGGGAATGACCCGCTCTATCCGGATACCGACTGGTATGACCTGGCATATAAGACGGGTGTTCAACATCGCCATAATGTCAATATCAACGGTGGTTCTGAAAATGTAAAATATATGGCCTCGCTGGGATATTTGAACCAAACAGGTATTTTGCCTAACGCAGGGCGTGAACAGTTTAATGCGCGTACCAATCTGGACATGAAGATTAATAAACGTTTGAGTGCGCGCATGAACCTGTCTTTCATTAAAAATGATTACAGTGACGCCAGTTCCGCCTACTACGGGGGCAGCTCGGATCAGATCATCAGGCAGTTGAATTTGATCGCTCCTTGGATTGTAGCCCGCTATGATGACGGCACTTGGGGCACAATTTCAGACGGCAGTCCCATTGCCTGGTTAGATTCGGGCATGAAGGTGAACCGTGACAATTATAATTTTTCGGGGATGGCCGCTGTAGACTATGAAATATTTGATGGCTTAAAATTAACCTTGCAAGGTGCTTACGTCAACAATTTACAAAATTACAATTATTTCCAAAAATATATAAAGTATAATGAGAATAAAGAATCTGATCCCAGTCAGTTGGACGAGCGTTTTTATAAATGGGACCGCACAAACTATGACGCCTTATTGAACTACAATAAAAATTTCGGCAAGCATAATATTAAGGGTCTGTTGGGATGGCATACGGAAAAATATAATTATAAATATCAGAAAGCCGTCCGCAAGAAATTCCCTAATAATGAATTGACGGATATGAATGCCGGTGATGCTTCTACCCAAAGCAATGAAGGGTATACAGCTGAATTGGCAATGATTTCATGGTTTGCCCGTATTAACTATGATTTTGCAGGTAAATATCTCTTGGAAGCCAACATTCGTGCGGACGCCTCTTCCCGTTTTGCGGAAGGTCACCGTTGGGGATATTTTCCTTCTTTCTCGGGTGCATGGCGCATCAGCGAGGAAGCATTTATGGAAAGTGCAAAAGACAGCTGGTTGTCCGGACTGAAAATTCGAGCTTCTTGGGGGCAGCTGGGTAATCAGGATGCATTGAGTGGCAGTAATAATGACTATTATCCTGCCTTGAACACGTATAATCTCGATTCCAAATATGCATTTGGAGGCTCTTTGAATTCTGGTTATTATCAACGGAAATATCGTCTGGAAACCATTTCATGGGAAAAAGCCTCTACTTGGGGAGTCGGCGTTGACTTTACTTTATTCAATAAACTGAATGGTTCTCTGGATTATTATAATCGGAAGACTACTGGTATAATTATGGATGTGACAGTCCCTAAAGAATTTGCTTTGGATGCCTATAAGGATAATGTAGGCTCTATGAGAAACAGTGGTATAGAAATAAATTTAAGCTACAATACAAAAATAGGTCAGGTTGATTTCGGAATTGCGGGTAATTTCTCTTACAATAAGAATGAAATTCTGGATCTGGGAGGCGGCGACCCTAACAAGTACCTGGATGCTACTAATGGTTACAGCCAGCGTAATAAGGTAGGTGAAGCAATGAACTCCTATTATATTTATAGGGCGGATGGATTTTTTAATTCTCAAGAAGAAGCTGATGCATATACGGCCAAATACGGTAATCCTTTCGGTAAAACTTTCAAGGCAGGCGATTTGCGTTATGTGGATACAAATAAAGATGGTAAACTGACAGCTGATGACCGTGAATATTGTGGAAGTTCCGATCCTAAAATTATTTACGGATTCAATATAAATGCGGGCTGGAAAGGAATTGACTTATCATTGATGTTCAATGGTGCTGCAGGTGTGAAACGCCTGTTTGACGGATACGAGGTGTATGGTAATTTCTCGGGTGACGCTGCTCATCCGGCTACTATTTGGAGAGATGCCTGGACACCCGATAACCATGATGCCTCCATGCCACGTATTTTTTACGATACAAACTCGGCCAGTAGCAGCCGTTCGGTACAATCGGATTTTTGGTTACAAGATACAAGTTATTTGCGTCTGAAAAATTTGCAGTTGGGATATACTTTGCCGAAAGGCTGGTTGAATTCGGTTGGTGTTGAGAATATCCGTATTTACTATTCTGTAGAGAATCTATTGACTTTTGATAAGATGAAGATCAATATAGACCCTGAATCCACAAGCCAACGGCTGTCTTCCTATCCTCTATTACGTACTCATGCATTCGGCGTTAATGTTACATTCTAAATTGTTATAGACTAAAAAAAATGGAATTATGAAATACTTGAAACAATATATGATCATAGGAGCGGTGACAATGATTACATCTTGCTCTGATTTTCTAGATACAGCTCCATTGGATGCCCTGTCTCCTGCCACTACGTGGAAAACCGAGGATGATGCCCAAAAATTTGCTATCGGGTGTTATGGCGGTAATAACTACGATACTTCCAGCTGGGAAGATGGTGGCAATATCTTATATCTCGACTGCGGGTCGGATTTTGGATATAACAACTTTGAATGGGAAAACTATAAGACCATTGGCAACGGTACAATGACTCCGTCAGGGGCTGTTGCAAGCTTTTATGATTTCTCAGTCATCCGCCGTTGTAACACATTCCTAGAAAAGGTAAAGGAGATCCCATTTTCCAATGAGCAGACCAAAAACGATTTGATCGGTCAGGTCCGTACTATTCGCGCTTATCGCTATTTTGTTATGAACTGGTGGTATGGAGGAGTGCCTGTGATTGACAACTATAACTCAGCAGATGAAGCTAAAGTTCCCCGCAAGTCGGAGGAGGAAGTGAAAAATTACGTCAATACAGAATTGGACACAGCCATCGGTGAACTGAATGCATCTCCCTCTGAAAGGGGACGGATCGCAAAGGGCGCTGCTATGGCAATCCGAATGCGCAGCGCATTGTATTATGGTGATTATGTGAAAGCAAAAGAAATGGCCGAGGCCATCATGAATTTGAAACAGTACGATCTGGAACCGGACTACAGTAATTTGTTCAAAGTTGCCGGTCAGGACTCAAAAGAGATTATTTTGGCTGTTCAATATGTGAATTCCACTTTAGAATTGGGCACAATAGGCCAGATGTATAATAATGGTGACGGTGGCTGGTCCTCCATTGTTCCGACTCAGAACCTGGTGGATACTTATGAAATGGCTGACGGCTTGACTAAAGAGGAATCCGGCTCTTATGACCCAAACCATCCGTTTGCCGGTCGCGATCCACGTATGGCCATGACCATTATATACCCAGGAATGGACTGGAATGGCACTGTAGTCAATACACTGGACAAGACAATCAATGGTAAGGATAATGCAAACTATCCTCCTTCTGCGAACAATGCTTCAAAGACCGCCTTAACCTGGAGAAAATATTTGGATGAACAATATGCTAATGGTATTTGGAACACGAATGCCTGCCCTATTGTAATCCGCTATGCAGAAGTGTTGCTTACTTATGCGGAAGCAGTCAATGAACTTTCTGGTCCGTCTGCAGATGTTTATGACAAACTGGATCTGATTCGTGGACGTGTAGGAATGCCGAAAGTGGATCGTGAGAAGTATGCTTCAAAGGAAACATTACGCCGGCTGATCCGCCGTGAACGTGGGGTGGAATTGGCCGGGGAAGGTGTGCGTCGGGCTGATATTCTGCGCTGGAAAGATGATAATGGAAAGATGGTTGCAGAAACAGTCCTGAATGGTGTTTTGGAAAGGGTTGTCGGAACTGTAAATTATGCCGAGACTGATCCGACGAAACGTGCGGAGATTGACACGAACGCCCCTGCTACTGACAAGAAGATTGAAGACCGTGTATTCAAAGTGCATAATCGATACAATCCAATTCCTCAGGGAGCTATTGATAATAACCCGAATCTTGAGCAAAACCCCGGGTATTAATACAATGACAGTATCGGTCTTTTGTAATTAGAATGGAAATCCCAATAAAAATGGAAGGTGTGTCGTAATACACGATGCACCTTCTTAATTTTTATTAAGCGCAATACAATTGCAGTGTATTCTCCTATCATTGTATCCGAAATATAACATAAAAAAGAAACTACCATGCCAAATGAAAACAACCTGTTGCCGGAACATGCACAACTTGCAGCAGTTCTGGACAATCCGGACGCAATCCAAAGGATCAAAGAGCCGACAGAAAAAGCAGATTGCCGCCGTACAGAAAAAGCCGGAACTTGTCCGGCTATTCACCAACACTACGGAAAAAGTACAGCTTTCCGCCGTAATTGCCTATCCTGAAAGTGTCCTTCTCATGCAGGCCCCATCCCCCCTGGCCTGCTTCACGGCCGTGGAAAGGATGTTCAAGGCGGACCTGCCGCCCACAACCGGTATTCTGGCTGCAGCCCGGAGGCTGGTATTCCGGATGAAGGGGAACAGGAAACTCGGAGAACCGGATACGGAAGCCGTAAAGGAGTTTTTTGATGAAGTCAAATCCTTTAAACATTGAAAGCCATGCCTACAATCTTGGAACACCTTGCCGCGCTGTTCGACAAGGACATGAGGGCGGTATTGAGCAATCCCCGCGCCATCAGCATGATCGCCAACCCTTCCGCCCGTGTCCAGATGGCCGCGGTCAGAAGGGACAGAAGTGTCATCTGCTTTATTGAGAAACCGACGGAAAAGGTACAGCTGACAGCTGTCAGAAACGCACCGCACAACATCCATTTCATCACTTCGCCAAGTGAGAGGGTACAGCTGACGGTCATAGGCATCAGGCCTTCCTATGTCGGCTTCATCCCAAACCCTACGGAAAAAAAGTACAGCTGAAAGCCGTCGAGAAGAGACCGGAATGCATCTTCCTGCTGCAGAAGCCCGCAGAAAAAGGTACAGCTGACGGCCGTCCTGAAAGATCCCCGGTATCTCTCGGCAATCAGGGAGCCGACAGAAAAAGTACAGCTGGCAGCCGTACAGAAAAATCCGGAATGCATCCGTCATATAGCGGAACCGACGGAGAAGGTGCAGCATATGGCCGTCCAGAGAAGTCCGGATATCTTCCGGCAGATCAGGCAGCCTGAGGAAAGCGTGCGGCTGGCGGCGGTGCAGGCCAAGGGAGAGAACATCAGATACGTGTCCGCCCCGTCCGAGGCTGTACAACTGGCGGCTGTCAGAAACGATCCGATGAATATCCGGTATATAGAAAACCCTACGGAAAAGGTGCAGTCTGTCGTTCTGAACGCAGACCGGGATGCGGCACCGTTTATCAGTTCGCCTACAGAAGAGATCAAAAGACTGGCGATGGAAATGTACGGCCTCAGACTGGAAAATGCCGCCGGCAAGGAGGCGGCAGCGGCCCGGACATCCGAAACCTCCGGAAACTCCGGAAAGAAAGCGGCGGAGGACGTGGCAAAGAAACCTTCGGCAAAGCAGGTCAGAGAGGCGGTGGAAAAACTGGATAGCGAGATCAGGGAAATAAACAGGGAAGTACTTCCAGGCCACTTACGAGGCGCAGTACTCGGACAACGCCGCGGAACGGGAAAGCGAGGTCTCGGCTGCCGGGAAAAACAGGGAGAAGAAGCTTGTCAAAGCTTATGAAAAAATTCAACTCGGCAGCCGTTCCGGAAAGGAAGGAATGCAATGTGGGGAAGATTGTCAAGGAACTACGCAAAGGAAAGGGGTGGCCGTGGAAAACATGAAAAATGGCACTCCCTGATGAGGAATGCCGTACAGCCGCCCACTTGTTTTCCGGCGCATCCGGAGCCGCAGGAAAAGGAAGCGCACTGATGCTGCCAGAACACCCGCGGGATATGCACTGAAGGCGGCAGGCACCATAAACCAGGCAAGCCGGCAGGCCAATGCGGAAATGTAAGTAACATTTGCATTCCGGCCATCGGCATAAAGCGGGGAAACCACATCACCTATGACGGGGAGCCTTTATCCTCGGTACTTGACAACGAATATTATTTTGATGGCGTATGGAGAGTATGGAAACGTCAGATCCTTTCTTCCACCGACGTGGACAGTTTGAAACGGAACATTTCTTCCGTGTATATGGACGGGCGTGCTGCGGGCACATACAGCAGAAGGCGAAAGGCATTCGAGCAGCAGAAAAAGGATTTGCTTTCCGACATCGATGCCGGCAGGATATGCATTGAACTGCCACGCCACCTTTATACAGTGGAAATTCCGGAAAGCAACGGGACGAACTACCTGCGATGGGAGTCTCCGGTATCGCCGGAACAGCAAGGACAAATATTCCTGCAACTGCGAAAAGAGCATATACTTTTCTCCGGTGTTACAAGCGATTTTTGGAATGGCAAGTCCCATGTATGGAACAGTGGCAAGGAGTTCTATGGCTTTCTGGACTATATGTTCATAGATTTGGAAACGGACACTGATTCGGGACGTCTCGCCAGCGAGTTTCTTTCGCGGGCGGGTTTTACCGGTATTGACTATCCGGCGGAGTATTCGACCGGCGGCCGGGCTGACGGTGCACGGAACTATGTCATTTTCAATGAGGCCGACCTGAAGATAACCGCCCATGAACGTTTCCGTTTCATAGGAGAAAAAGGGGCTTCCAACCTTGACCGGTTTGAAGGAGTCTGTTCGCGTCTGGAAAACCTTGCAGTGGCCCGCGAAATGGAAAAGTCAGGCAAGGATGCCGGAACAATAAAAATGGCGACAGGCTGGGAACGCGGAGTTGACAGCAAGTGGCGCTATGAGACACCGGATTTCGAATACCATCCGGCCGGAGATCTGGGCTACTCACGCCTGTTGGAAAAACAGTCCTGGTACGGGGAGTTTGAAAATCTTCTTGACCGGCAAATAGAGGGGAAGATGCTCCCTGAGGCGGAGTGGAAACGTTTTGCGGAACTGACGGAACTGGCAGCCGGACTGAAGGAACAGGATGCACTGCGTGAACGGATTTATCTGGATGACTATGTGAAAGACGATGAACTGTTCCATGCCTATCCTGAAATGAAACAAACCCGGTTGGAGTTTGTAGACCTGCCATCGGCTGACTACGGCGGAACCTATCTCCATTCGGATAACAGGATAGTAGTAAACATTTCCCGGACAGATGATGTAAAGTCCGTCCTGGCACATGAGATACAACATGCCATACAACGCATGGAGGGATTTGCAAGGGGAAGCAGCCCGGAGGAATTTAAAAATACGGCAGAGAATGTGATTCTGGATATCGTACAGGCCACTGACGGAAGGATTTTAGAGGGTGGAGGTTTCGACAACACCCCGAAAGGTATATTCGCTGCGCTTGGCCGGGAAGTACCCTATGGGACAATATTGAGGCGTTACGATTACCCTCTCAGCCTCGTGGCTGAAAAATACGGGTACGAAAATATCTTTGACCTGGTGAATGACATTGACCGGTTCAAAAGCAGCATACAGAAATACCGTTCCACTGCTGGGGAAGTGGAAGCGCGTAATGTGCAGGCCAGGATGAATTTTACTTCCGGCCAAAGACGGAACACGCTTGCCGTTTCCACCGAGGATATTGCCCGCAGCGAACAGATATTCCTTTCAAGGGAGGCTCGGATGGATGAACTCGCACGCCATGCGTCTTTTCTGGCCGGAAAACAGCATATTCCTTTGGAAGTGGTCCGTCGTGCCGATGAGGTAAGCTCTCCTGACGTGCGCGGCCTACTTTCCTGCGGAAAAGACATCCGGGGATGGTATGACATTCCCTCGCAGCATATATGCCTGTATCTTCCGCACGCCCGGGGGAAAGAGGATATCGAACGTACCCTGTTGCATGAAGGTGTGGCGCATTATGGTCTGCGCAGACTTATCGGGGACGGGCATATGGATGCGTTCCTGGACGAAGTGTTTGCCGGCTGCGGGGAAAAGTTGCGCGGTGAAATTACCCGCCTGGCCGGGACGGAAAAATTAGACATACGGGTTGCCACTGAGGAGCATCTAGCGCATATAGCAGAGAACGGTATCGAACTGTTCGTTTGGGAAAGGATCAGCCTGGCTTTCAGGAACCTTCTGCGGAAGCTGGGATTCAATATCGAGATCGGCACGAAAGAGCTTAGAAGTATACTCCATGCTAGTGGGGAGAACCTGAAAAAAGCGGAAACAGCAGCCGCACCTGAAAAAATCCGGATATCCGGAGGTGAGCTTATACTGGAGCCAAAACATGGCAGTGCCTGTATCAAGAAAAGAGGTTCGGAAGTGGATGTAACACCGGTACTGGAGAAGATGAGAGAAGCGGGTGTCAAACCGGTTTCCTTTACTCCGGAACAATGGAGAATGCTTTTTAGCGGAAAATCCTTGCAGCTGGCCGATGGCAGGATGCTTATGGTTGTCAAGGGACCTTCGGGCTATGGAGTAAGGCTCACCGGGATGGCAGCCTTAAAGAGGAAAGTTACAGAAATGGAATTATAACGGAAATAATTTGCGATATGAAAACGGATAGACACAAGTTTCTTGATAAGGCTGAACCGGAGAATGAACCGGCGGGGATATGTAGTTTTTCCTGGGGAAACCGGGAGCTCAGGATCTTTGGTGAACAAATGACCTTACAAGTCAACGGAATTTCCCATGATATGACTTCTGTGTTGGATGAACTTCGTGATATCGGGGCAAAACCGGAGAAGACAAGTCCCGCCAGATGGATATCACTACTGCGGGGAAAGCCGACTAACCTGCCGGGGTACGACAGACCGCTTATGATAATCAAAACCCCGTCCGGTTATACGGTCAGATGTCTGGAAACTACGAGTTGCAGGGATGATAAATCGTTGCAGATGGATTTACTGTAAAACAAGTAAATTACATATTAAGTATTAAAGTAAATTATTATAGTAGTATGGAGAATTGTGTCATTTATATCAAGCTGTTTATATTGGCAGTGGCTTCACTGATAACAGGAGTTTCCACCATAAGTCGCAAATGGTATATCAATTTCTTTGTTTTTTTGCTTTGCATAATTGTTGAAACCTGTCTGGCATATCTGTTTTTTCCGGCATATGTGTTTTATCCGGCATGTGCTTCCCTGGTCATATTCGTCCTGTCATGGTTATGGGAACGGGGCAAACCGAAAAGCCCCGGAGAAAACAATAACCCGATCAGGCTCCCCGTACAATCGGGAATATCGAAAAACTATCTGGAATTTTATTATTACTATTCCAATTTCCTGATTTATGGCGGAGCCGGTTCAGGAAGACCAAGAGTATAGGCAAGTGGTTGTTGGAGGAATATATCCGTT
>VOFF01000344.1_pt1:5000-30698 | contig 30698 bp, 39 predicted proteins | sample 5384061 | NCBI WGS metagenome assembly VOFF01 (sample SAMN12384725, study PRJNA508395) | human gut metagenome | isolation source: healthy gut E | host: Homo sapiens | reverse complement strand
ACGATTGTAGAAAAAAAGTGATTGACATTTAATTTCTACAGATGTAGTATATAACCAACTTCTACAAAAGTAGAAAATGAAAGGGATTTTACTATGAAAATGAAACTGGTTAAAATGATAGCACTTATGGCGGCGGTGACATTAAGTGGTTGTTCAGCTGGAACTTTAGAAAATACCGGAAATTCTGCCTCTGATTCTGCTGCAAATATAGTATCTTCAAATAAAAAGGCTTCTTCATCCACGAAGAGATCAAATACTGTAAGTTCCATTGGTACGGCAGGTAATACTGCAAGTGGTGCAGCAGGTAATACCGCAAATAGCACAGCAGGTAATACTACAGGTGGCGCGGCAGGGAATACCACAGCCAGTACAGCAGGTAATACCACAGCCAGTACAGCAGGTAATACCACAGGTGGTGCGGCAGGGAATACCACAGCCAGTATAGCAGGTAATACCACAACTGCCACAACAGATGCTACATCCGATATTCTTTCCACCACAACAATCACCCTGTATGATAGTGATGGAAATACAGTTTCTGTAGAAAGAACAATTTACAAAAATTATGACTGCGAATATGTAGATGCTGACGGTATGGAATACAGCACCGATGACGATGTTTATTTTACAGATGAAAATGGAAAGACCTACCAATCCTTAAATGACAGTACCCATTATTTTGGTGCCGAGTTAGAGCAGCATGTATTACAAGATGCCAATGGAAACAGTGTGACAGTTACAGAAACAACTAATGGAGATTATTACTATATGGATGATAATGGCACTGGTTATATTGACAACGGCGACGGAACCTGGACCGATGAGAATGGGAATAGTTATACAGAATAAGAGGAGGGATGCGGCTGAAAGCTTTTTTTCAAAAAGGTGTCAGGCTGTGTACCATTCTCGGGCTATAGAAATGTGGTGTTTGGCTTTTTTTTAGTCATACACCCTTTTTTCGTATTAAAGACTGGCAAAAATCCTCAGTGGAATAAATCGCAGTGCTGTGTTAATATAGAAGAAAATTGTTATTGTTTATTGGTAACGCAAAATCGCAGAAAGGACGGCTGTCTTATGGGAATCTACCTGAATCCGGGGAATAATAAATTCAAAAAGAGCGGTGAATTCGGATATTTACGTGGATAAAACAGGATTAATAAAATATACAAATAGTATTGTCGATACGCTACAGTCCTGTGTATGTGTCAGCAGACCAAGGCGTTTTGGAAAGTCTATGGCAGCAGATATGCTTACGGCTTATTACAGTAAGGGCTGTGATTCCAGAGAACTCTTTTCCGGTTTGGAAATTGCCAAGGATGAAAGCTTTGAGGAACATTTGAATAAATACGATACCATTTTTCTGAACATGCAGGAATTTTTGAGCAGAAGTTCAAATGTGAAGGAATTGTTGGAGAGAGTAGAAGGCAAAGTAATCCGCGAATTGAAGAAACAGTACCCTGAGGTGGAATTATATGACGAAAATGATCTGGCGGAAACTATGCAGGATATTTTTTTTGCAGAAAGTGAGTGCCCTTTTTATAGTTATTATTGACGAGTGGGATTGTATTTTCCGGGAGTTCAAACATGATAAGGCTGCGCAGGAGATTTATCTTGATTTTCTGCGTGATCTGCTTAAGGATAAAGAATACATTTATCTTGCCTATATGACGGGAATTTTGCCAATAAAGAAATACGGAACCCACAGTGCACTGAATATGTTCGATGAATTTTCAATGATTGATCCGGGCCCCTTGGCTGAATATGTAGGTTTTACAGAAAAAAGTAGAAGCACTTTGCCAGAAGTATCAGATGGATATTAATGAGATCAAAAACTGGTATGATGGTTATTCTTTTGAAGAAGTAGAAGCTATATACAGCCCGAAGTCGGTTGTGAGCTGCATGCGCCTTGGAAAACTGGGAAATTATTGGAATCAGACAGAGACTTTTGAGGCATTGCAGATTTATATTGATATGAATTTTGAAGGACTCCGGGATGATATATTAAGTATGATTGCCGGAGAAACAGTACCAGTGAACACCAGAAGCTTTACAAATGACATGACAACTTTCAGAACAGAGGATGATGTACTTACACTGTTGATTCACTTGGGCTATCTGGGGTATCGTTATGCAGATAAAACAGTTTTTATTCCAAATGAGGAGATTCGTTCCGAATATGTAAGCGCTATTGCTGTGTCTGATTGGGGTGAAGTTTCTAAAGCATTAAAAAATTCAGCAGATACATTGCAAGCCATATGGCAGGGAAGAGAAGAGCAGGTCGCAGAGGGCATTAGGCAGGCGCACTTTGAAACATCTCATCTCCAATATAATGACGAAAATGCGCTTAGCTATACCATTTCGCTTGCACTTTATGCAGCACGTAATTTTTACACAGTACACCGGGAACTCTCAGGGGGGAAAAGGCTTTGCAGATATTGTTTATGTTCCAAGAAAGCGCTTCTTAGATAAACCAGCATTGGTAGTTGAATTAAAATGGGATAAAAACGCAGAAGGTGCAATCCAGCAAATTAAGGAGAAAAAGAATACTGTCGTAGTCTGGAAGAATACAAGGGAAACTTGCTGTTAGTCGGAATTAATTATGATAAGAAAACACAGGTGCATACCTGTAAAATAGAACAATACAGAAAAGAGGAATCCATATGACTCTGGCACAACTTCGTTACGCGATTACGGTGGCAAATTCCAATTCCATGAATGAAGCTGCCCGGAATCTTTTTATATCACAGCCAAGCTTATCTTCGGCAATCCGTGAACTGGAGGAGGAAATCGGAGTAGAGCTTTTTCGCAGGACCAACCGTGGAATTTCCGTCACCCCAGAGGGAGAGGAATTCCTGGGCTATGCCCGCCAGGTGGTAGAGCAATACGAACTGATCGAATCCAAATACGTTTCCAAAGAACATACCAAGAAAATTCAGTGTTTCCATGCAGCACTACACCTTCGCAGTAAATGCCTTCGTGGAAATGGTGAAGCAGTTCGGAATGGACGAATACGAATTCGCTGTCCACGAAACCCGCACCTACGACATCATCACCGACGTAAAAGATTTCAAAAGCGAGATCGGCATCCTTTACCTGAACGACTTCAACCATAAAGTCCTGGAGAAACTTTTCCATGAGTTCAATCTGGAATTCCACCCAATCCTGGAATGCAGCATCTATGTCTACATGTGGAAAGGCCATCCCCTTGCTGACCGCGACCTGATCACCCTGGAAGACCTCCGCGAATACCCTTGCCTCTCCTTCGAGCAAGGCACCTACAACTCCTTCTACTTCGCCGAAGAAGTCCTCGAGCACCTACGAATACAAACGCCTCATCAAAGCCAATGACCGAGCCACTCTCCTGAACCTGATGGTGGGTCTCAACGGCTACACCCTCTGCTCCGGAATCATCTGCGAAGAACTAAACGGCTCCGACTACTGCGCCGTGAAGCTAGACTCCGACGAGGTCATGACCATCGGCTACCTTGCAAGAAAAGGCACCACGATCAGCAAATTAGGGCAGAAGTACCTGGAAGAGATTGCCAAATACAAGGACAAAGCATTACGATAATCCATTCACTTACGTAAACTTCCATTTGGAACTAAAGCTGAACCTACCCCCCCACTACCCCCCACTTTCAGTTTGGGCGGAAACAGCGCAGCGCCTTCCCGCCCAAACGTCCGCTGCAACCAACTGTTCACCAACCAGTACACAGCCAGTGGGGGAGGGATAAATCTAAGCGAGCCATTTAAGGAGCGCTCTTAGTGGCGGTGAGATCCATGACTTACGGAGACTTATGCGAGAGGGCTCTCCCGAGCGCATTAGTCGCAGTTAGTCATTAGCTCACCAGAACGTTGCGACGGCGAGCGTGATTTATCCCTCCCCCCTGGCGTCCACTTTAGCTATAGCCTTACCCTATAACTAGCCCAAACTTTTAAGAATTAACACTTTTTACTCCAATTGTGTTATAGTAACCATATCGACGATGAAACACCACTTAAAGGAAAGAGGAAAGACATGTCTTCAATATTAATCCAAGATGTGAGCAAAACCTTCGAAACCAAAGACGGTTCCGTACAAGCCCTGAACCACGTAAGCCTCTCCATTGAATCCGGAGACATCTACGGAATCATCGGAATGTCCGGTGCAGGAAAAAGTACCCTGGTACGATGTATGAACTTTCTTGAAGTACCATCCGAAGGAAAAGTTTTGATAGACGGAAAATCCCTCAGCGAATTTTCCCCCAAAAGAACTCCGCAAAGAGCGAGAGAAAATAGGAATGATTTTCCAGCATTTTAACCTGCTCATGCAGAAAAAAACGTACTGGAAAACGTCTGCTTCCCACTGTACATCCAGGGGAAGAAAAAAGCAGAAGCAAGAGCAAAAGCCCTGGAGCTTCTGGAAATCGTAGGACTGGCAGACAGAGCGAAAGCCTATCCCGCACAGCTCTCCGGTGGACAGAAACAAAGAGTGGCAATCGCCAGAGCCCTGGCCTCCGATCCGCAGATCTTACTTTGCGACGAAGCCACAAGCGCTCTGGATCCCCAGACCACATCCTCCATACTTGAACTTTTTGCAGGACATCAATCAGAAATTCGGAATCACCATTGTGATCATTACCCACCAGATGTCAGTTGTCCGTGAGATTTGTACTCATGTGGCAATTATGAAAGACGGTGAAGTAAAAGAACAAGGCCTTGTAGAAGAAATCTTCAGCCACCCGAAAATCACAGGTAGCCAAAGAACTGATTAGCAAGGATTCTGGAAACGACGTAGAAAGCAAAAAGCTTACCCAGTCCGAAATCCAGGACGGCGAAATCGTTCGAATCGTATTCTCTGAGAACTCCGCATTCGAACCAGTAATCGCAAACCTTATATTAACCTTCCACGAACCTGTAAACATTCTGAAGGCAAACACTAAAAACGTAGGCGGTGTAGCCAAAGGAGAAATGATCCTCCAGTTCATGAGTGACAGCACCAATGTACCGGAGATGAAGAAATTCCTTACAGAACGTGGACTTGAGATAGGGGAGGCGAACTGATTATGTGGACGAAACAAGTAACCGATATGATAATCGCAGGTGTAGGGGAAACATTATATATGACCCTGTTTTCCACCTTCTTCGGATATGTATTTGGAATGCCCCTTGGAATCCTGCTGAAAGTATCCGACAAAGAGGGTCTGCGGCCAAACGCAGTACTATATAAGATCCTGGATGTGATCGCAAAATATTTTCCGAAGCATCCCATTCCTGATCCTGTTGATCCTGCTCATTCCATTCACCAGATTTCTGGTAGGAAAAAGCTATGGAACCACAGCCACTATCGTACCCCTTACCATTGCGGCAATCCCTTTTATCGGACGAATGGTAGAGTCTTCTCTAAATGAAGTGGACCCGGGAGTGATCGAGGCTGCAAGATCCATGGGAGCAAGCAACCTTCAGATCGTATTTAGGGTAATGCTGGTAGAAGCAAGAACATCCCTGATCTCAGGAGCTACCATTGTAACAGGAACTATCCTTGGTTACTCCGCAATGGCAGGAACCGTAGGAGGAGGCGGACTTGGAGACATTGCAGTCCGTTACGGATACAACCGCTGGCAGACGGACATCATGCTGGTGACAGTTATCCTTCTGGTAGTACTGGTACAGATTTTCCAGACAATTGGTATGTTCATAGCCAACAAGCTGGATAAAAAGAAAATAAGTCAAAAAAATGATTGTAATGTAGAAACTAAATATATTTTTTTTAAAAAAAGAGGAGGAACTTTATTATGAAAAAAATTAATCGCAGCAGCACTCACAGGAGCATTAGTACTTGGTACCGTTGGAACATCCGTTGTTTTCGCAGCAGATGATGACAAAACCATTACAGTAGCAGCATCCGAGACACCACATTCCGAGATCCTTGAAGCAGCAAAACCGATCCTTGAGGAAGAGGGATACGACCTTGAGGTAACTGTATTTGATGATTATGTACAGCCAAACGAAGTTGTAGACAGCGGAGAGTTTGATGCGAACTATTTCCAGCACATCCCATATCTGAACAGCTTCAACGAGGAAAAAGGAACTCACCTTGTAAATGCAGGCGGTATCCATTATGAACCATTTGGAATTTATCCTGGAACAAAATCCAGCCTTGATGATATCGCAGATGGCGACACAATCGCAGTACCAAACGATACCACAAACGAAGCAAGAGCACTTCTTCTTCTTCAGGATAACGGAATTATCACTCTGAAAGATGGTGCAGGTCTTGAGGCAACTGTAAACGATATTGAGGAGAACCCATACAACGTAGAAATTGTTGAGCTTGCAGCTGAGCAGGTAGCGCGTGTTGCAGAAGAGACTTCTTACATTGTCCTTAACGGAAGCTATGCACTTCAGGGCAGGTTATTCTGTATCCAAAGATGCACTTGCATACGAAGAATCTGATTCTGAAGCAGCAAAGACATATGTAAACATCATCGCAGTAAAGGAAGGAAACGAGAACAGCGACAAGATCAAAGCTCTTGTAGACGTATTAAAATCTGACGAGATCAAAGATTTTATCAACGAGAAATATGACGGAGCAGTTATCCCGTTCGAGGACAGCGATGACGCTGAGACAGGAGATGCTGAAGCAGCAGATGACGCTGACGAGACTGCAGCTGCAGAAGCTGACACAGCAGACGAGACAGCCGAGGAGACAGACGCTGAATAATCTGTAAAAAATTAAACAGGGTTTTTTAAAGAGTGATTATAAATCGGATTGAAATGCATTGGAAAAGATACATTTCAGTCCGATTTTTGCCTGTAAAAAAAAAGCAGTGTCCAATATATGGAACAGTACATAATTATGGAAAAGGGTGACCTGCAGCCCTCTGCAAAAACAGTTGAAAAAACTTATAAAATCTGCTATTATAAAAACGAATTTTTTAGTAGGTATCGAGGTGAGGCCAAGTGAAAAAAACGAATGTGCGAACCGGCTTGTCTGCCTGTTTTTCAGTGTGGCAGTTGCGGTTTTGTGTGTGCTTTTTGCAGGCATGGAAGCGAAGAGCATTATGCATGTTTACGATCTGAAACCGGCCTCAGCTTCTTTGATTTCACCAGAGCTTTCCAGAAGCACCCAGACAAGTGCAGAAGAATTGACAGGACTTCGGCAGGTGTCTGTAAGGCTGGAGGTGGACCAGCGCCTTCGCCACAGGTCAGGCGTGGAAACCCAGGTGCTCATCATGCTGGCAGTTCTGCTGGCGAATACCGTATTTTATAAAGCAAAAGAAACATCTGCTGACCAGAAATGATGCTGACGGCAGACGGTTTATCATCTGTTACATCCATCATCGGGACGGACAGAAGCACTGAAGATCATATACCATTGTTTCATATTGCTGATTGCTGCAATTGTTTTCATTATGAGCAAAGCATTGCAGTGGAGAGCAATTATTTTCCATGTAAACAAACGTATATGATTGGAGGTATGACACTATATGTTACTTAATATTTTTATAGGAGTAATGATTGTTGCAGCCATTGCTGTCGGTATCTGGATGGCATGGTTTGACAGTCATGGAGGAAAGAAATGATAGCACAGATTTTTGCAGTAGTAATTTTCCTGGCGATGTTCATTCTGATCATCACAGAAGTATGGTAAAGACATATTGTTACGCTGGGATGTGCGCTCCTTACATTGATTCTTGTATTTGGAATCTGTATGCACAGCCCTCAGCAATTATTGAAACACTGAACATACATAGTATTTTTTCACCGGGATTCTGGCACACAGCAGGTGAAGCAAGCGAAGCTTCTGCTGGAATCAACTGGGAAACTATCGTGTTCATCGCTGGTATGATGATCATGGTAGAAGGCATGGCAAACTCCGGATTTTTCCGCTGGTTATGCATGAAGATCGCGAAACTGGTTAAATACCAGATTATCCCGATCTTTATCACATTTATGCTCCTGTCCTTTGTACTTGCTATGTTTATCGATAGTATCACCGTAATCCTGTTCCTTGCAGCGGTTACCGTAGAACTGTCACAGCTGCTGAAATTTAATCCGGTACCAATGATCCTTGCAGAGATCTTCTGCGCCAACCTTGGTGGATCCGCTACCATGTGCGGAGATCCGCCGAACATTATCATTGGAACATCACTTGGATTTTCCTTTGCAGATTTCGTGACAAACACAGGTCTTATCGCGGTGATCGCACTGGTGCTGGTTGTAATCTATTTTTACTTTATTTTCCGCAAAGAGCTTACCGAAAATGCGGGAAAAATTGATCCGTCTACGTTACCGGATCCGGAAGAAGCGATTGTAAGCAAGAAGGGTTTCACCATCAGCTGTGTGATCTTCCTCTGCGCTGTTGTCCTTCTGGTAACACATTCCCAGACAGGGCTTACCGTATCCTGTATCGGTGTATTTATCGCAGCAGTGACACTGATCACTTCCGGAAAAGATGCTTTGGACCTTCTGAAAAAGGTTGATTACAAGACACTGCTGTTCTTCGTAGGACTTTTCGTAGTTGTTGGCGGTCTGGAGCAGACCGGTATCCTTACGATCCTGGCTGGATTTATTGGAAAAGTCAGCGGCGGAAACGATGGTAATGATTGCCATTATCATCTGGGTATCTGCAATTGCAAGTGCATTTATTGATAATATTCCATTTGCTGCTACCATGATCCCAGTGATCAACAGTCTGGCAGCCGCACAGGGAGTTGATATTTCCATTCTGGCATGGGCTCTTGCAATGGGTACTGACATCGGCGGAAGTGCAACCCCGATCGGAGCTTCTGCAAACGTAGTCGGTATCGCAACAGCAGCCAAGAGCGGTCACATGATCAAATGGGGAAAATACTGCAAGGCAATGGCACCTGCCACGATCCTGGTTGTCCTCGTTTCCATGCTGATGATTTATGCTAGATATTTATAATGCCATAAGGGGGAAGTGTAGAACTGTCAATTATCAGAGAAAAAGCAGTGCCAAAGATCTGGCATGCCATGAATAACTGACAGTTGGTCTTGCCCGCTTTTAACGGCATTTTATCCGGAAAAATCCGTGAAACAAGAGCGGATTTCTCTGGTTAGAAGGGAGGATACCATGAAAACACAAAAACAGGTGATCATTTCCATCGGACGAGTTCGGAAGCGCAGGCCATGAAATTGCAGAGCGAATCGCCAAGCGCTATGGACTTTCTTTATACGATCACAATCTTTTACGCGAGGTGGCAGACAGCCATAACGTAAATCCAGAAGAGCTGGAAATCTTTGACGAGATGAAGCACAACAAATTTCTTTACCGCACAGTGAAAGGAATGAGCAGTTCTCCGGCAGACAACGTTGCTATGATGCAGTTCAATTTTCTTCGGGAAAAGGCTGAAAAAAGGAGAATCCTTTGTAGTTGTAGGACGTTGCTCTGAGACAATCCTGAAGGATTATGAGGGCCTGATTTCCATCTTCATTATTGGAGACATGGATCAGAAAATTGCCCGTGTAGCCCGTCTTTATGGAAAAACCGATAAAGAAGCTGAGCGCTTTATCAAAGAGAAAGACAGAAAGAGAAAGAAATACCACGACAGTCATTGCAATTCCAAATGGTCAGATTCCCATACCTATGATCTGAGTCTGAACAGCAGCACTCTTGGCGTGGAGGGAAGCGTTGAATTTCTTTCATCTTATATTGACAAAAGGATATCAAAAATGAAATAATAAGCTTAATGACAAAGGTTCTGCCAGGACGCATACAAGTGTCAGGGCGGAACCTTTGTGGTTTTTGTGGCCGCAGTCAGTAAGAGTAGTCAGAAATAGTTCTGATGTTGGGAAGGTGCTACCCTAAAGCCACGAACTTTCATTTATCCAGGAGGAAAATTTATGTTCACTGATGACGAAAAAGACTACATTATGCGTATGATCAAAGAGATTGCCCGTGTCCTTGCCAGCGTCATGCTTGGGAAAAATATGTCCAGGTGGAATTGCCGGTAGAATCCAAATATCAGATTTCCGGAGACAAGCTTCACCATATGAAAACCATGGTGGACAGAGGCGAGATCAACGAGGCAGAGAACGAACTTCTTGACCGGATCGATTACGCTGACAAAGAAGCTCTGGCAGAAGCTATGTTTTTCTACGAATATGCTGCATCCAAAGGGGATGAATTTCTGGAAGCGCACAACTATTCCCTGGAGGAAATAAGGGATGGGATCCAGCAGCTGGCAGAAGATGCTGGATATGGAAATATTATAAATATGCTTGATATAAAATAGAATCTCTTGTGATATATGAAATACTGCGATTTTATTAAGTCTGCGCCCAAAAGTATTTTTGCCAAGTGGGAGCGCCATAGGCGTGGAACAGCTGACTTTCCTATATGGAGATGTCGCCGACAGGCGGCATGTCCGTTTAGAGTGAAATTGTGATCACGCTTAAAATGATGAGGAGATTATAAGATGTTTCTGAAAAAAACAGAGACCGGATAGAAAAAGACTTTGAAGATTTTTCCAGGGAACTGCCAGGAAAAAGCGGAAGAGATAAAGAAGAGAATGGAAGCACTAAGTCCTGATATTGTGATCGGAATGAAATATCTGTACAGCAATATGCCCTACAGCGATGTGGGAAACTATACCTTTGACACTTATCTGGATTATGTGCAGCAGGGAATCTATCTCTGGGAAAATTCCCTTATGTAAAGAATTATCCAGGGCTTTATTTCCTGAATTACGTGCTTTTTCATCGGACAAATGATGAAGAAATCAAACCATGCCGTACCTATTTCTGGAAAAAAATAAAGGATAAGGTCCAGGGAAGGCCATGGTGGAAGCTGCACTGGAAATCAATCACTGGTGTGCGGGAGAAGTGATGTACCAGGGAACGGACATGCGTACCGGCTCCGCACTGGAAATTTACAGAAGCGGTGTAGGCCGCTGTGGTGAGGAAGCCGTCTTTGTGGTAAATGTAATGCGAAGTGCCGGAATCCCTGCAAGACCAGTGTATGTGCCAAGGTGGTCCCACTGTGATGACAACCACGCATGGGTAGAGGTCTGGTGCGATGGCGACTGGCATTATCTGGGAGCTTGCGAGCCAGAAGCTGTTCTGGACAAGGGGCTGGTTTACCAATGCAGCATCCAGGGCCATGATGATCGGCTCCAGATGGTATGACCGCGCTATGCCAGACGAAAAAGTGATCGGAAAAGACGGAATGAACCGGATCATCAATCTTCTTGGTAAATATGCCAAAACCAGGTGGATCACTATTACAGTGGAAGATCTGGATGGAACTCCGGCAGCTGGGGCAAAAGTACGGGCTGAGGTAATGAACTATGGGGGAATTTTCCCCGATTGCAATAATGGAAGCAGACAAAAATGGCTGTATTTCCTTTGAAACCGGTTTTGGAAGCCTGCTGATCTGTGCTGTTTATGATGGTGCTTACGGGGAAAAAGGTAATCGACACAAGAGAGGACGACCATTTTACCTGTACTCTTGGTGAGGAATATGAAGATGAGCTTTGGGTGGATTTTGACATGAATGCACCGGAGGATACCGGCAGAATAAGCTGGAATATTACCCAAGAACAGGAAGAAGAGAATAATCGCCGGATTGCCGCTGAGGCAGAACACTGCCGCCGTAAGATTGAGAAATTCCAGCCGCTGTGGAAGCGCTGCCTTTTTGGACATACCATGAAGGAAGTGGAGCCTATGATGGCTGTTTTGTCTGAGAAAGACAGAAGGGATGCTTTTCCAGAAGTGCTGGAGGGCCATTATCGGGGAGGCCTCGGTTTATCGCGAATTTAATCCAGATGAGATTTACATTCCATATGTATGGAATCCCCGCGTGGAAAATGAGGTTCTTACCAGGTGGAGAAAGAAGATCCTGGGCTATTTTGACAAGGGGCAGAGGGATGCTTTTGAAGCGGATCCTAAGAGCATCTGGACCTGGATCGAAGAGAACATTTCAGTCCGCAATGACAAAGAGCGCCTGACTGCATACACCACTCCTGGTGCAGCACTGGAGCTTGAATTGCCGGAGAGAAATCCCACAAGGTGCTTTTCGTGGCAATCGCCAGAACCCTGGGAATCCCGGCACGTCTGAATCCTGCTGATGGAGCTATTGAATATTGGGATGGAATGAGGTTTGTAGCAGTATTGGAAGAGAGCCAGAAGGAATCCCATCTTACAGTCTTCGCCGGGGAAAAAGGGGACTGGAATTATTTCCAGAACTGGACCATTGCGGTGACAGACGGAAGAGGATACCTTACCCTGGATTTCAGCGACCGCAAGTGGGAAGTGGAAAACTGGAATTGGATATCATGCCGGGAGATTACCGGATTCTGACTGGAAACCGTCTGCCAAACGGAAACATTCTGGGAAAAAAAGATACGATTTTCATATTGAAAAAAATGAGATGAAGCGGGTAGAACTGGAGCTTCGAGAGTATTGTCTGGAGGAAATGTTCAACCGTCATTCCATTCCGGATTCCAAGCTGACCGATCGGGCTGGAAATCGGTGCTGGTGTCTGAATTGACGGGAAGAAGGCGCTGCGAACTGTCTGATGCAGAGCACATAGATGTTCCTTGCAAGGCAGACGAAGGGCTGAATGCGGCTGTAGCCTTTGGAGACGCTGCCAAACGGGAGAATAGTCTGGTTGCGCGCAATATTCTCTTCTGGTTAGAAGAGGGCCGCGAGCCTACCGAGCACATCCTCAATGAAATGATGGATTTGAAAGGAAAAAATATGAAAAAAAAATCCAAAAGCAGGTTATATTTATCCTTCGCAGTAAAGATTCTTTAAAGAATGCTACTATGGTGAAATGTCTGGAACTGTTCCCCTGAAATTCAGGTGTACTTCCACGATTTCGGCAAGGACAAGGAAATGACCGCCCGCCGCATGTACGTAGATTCCGAGAAGCTGCCGCTTATGGTCATTACCGAAGGCCCTTGCCAGGGCATTTTTGCAGCAGCCGGATACTCTGTGGGTATGGCGGATATGCTGATGAGGATTTTTGAGGCATGAACCGGGACCAGATTAAATATGCAGCCATGTTTACCATGCTATTAAACCATATTGCAAACATTTTCCTGGAACCAGGTACCTTCCTTTTTGAGGTGATGGTGGACGTGGGTTATTTTACCGCTATCACCATGTGCTACTTTCTGGTAGAAGGCTACGGCTACACCCGCTCCAAAGAGAAATACGGCAAACGGCTTCTGCTGTTTGCCCTGATCTCCGAAATTCCCTTCTGTCTTGCATTTACAGAAGAAGGAACCATCAGTTTCGTAAACATGAACATGCTATTCACCCTTTTTCTATGCTTTTTGATTCTTTATGCAATGGAAAAGATCCCTTCAGAACCCGGCGGATACTCTGCATCTTGGGCCTGGTATTTGCCTCCGCCTACAGTGACTGGGCCCTTCGTGCCCCCATCTTCACCTACTGGTTCGCAAGCGGTGGCCTCCGGATGCACAGGGGAAAATGCTGCCAGCCGGCGGCCGGAATGCTGATCAGAAAAAGCCATCTGGCTGGCGGCCAGAATCCTGAACGAAAAAAATTTTTGGAAGGTTTTCGAAAGGCAATGCTGTTCGTTGGTCTGTTAAACCTTGTAGAAAACATGGAGCAGACCACTCCTGCCAGGGCTGTTATCCAGTCCCTCGGCGCCACCGCCGGAATTTTGCTCTCAGCACTTTGCATCATCTATCTCTACAACGGAAAGCGCTCCGAAAAACATCGAACCATTTCTAAGTGGTTCTTCTACATTTTTTATCCGGCACATTTGCTAATATTAGGTATATTGAGAATTGCTATTTAATTGGTTGGTCGTTATCCCGGACGCGATTTCACAATGTATCTTCACCGCCGCGCGTCGCAACGTTCCGGCAAGCTAATGACTAACTACGACTAAGACGCTCAGGAAAGCCTTCGCGCCTAAGTCTCCGTAAGTCATGGATCTCGCCTCCACTAAAACCGCTCCTGAAATGCGCGGCTTGCGAATATACATTGCAAAATCGCTGGTTACTGGAAAGGGAAGAAAGAAACAGTAACGACAACAACGGGGTGGTGTGAAGTAGTTGGTATCCCGCAACTATATTGTTTTTTCTAATCTATCGTTGTCAAGAAAGTATAGGGAAACCAATCACTCCCCCTCCCCTTCGTTAAAAGTTCTTGCCTAACCAGCAAGTTCCAGCCGACACACAGCATTTGGGCAATGTGTATTACTCCAGCGAGCCATTTCAGGGCGCACCCTTAGCGCAAGCGAAATCCAGCGCTTACGGAGACTTATGCGTGAGGGCTCTCCCGAACGCATTAGTCGCAGTTAGCGATTAGTTTGCTGGAGCGTTGCGCCGGCGAGAGAGTAATACACATTGTCCAAATGCGTCCCTCCCCCGCTAAGAACTTTTAACACACTAAATAGCAACTGAGAAAACCTTGTACAATAAAACCGGCTATGCTAAAATAAAGAAAGATTTCAGGGACAAAGCAGTTTGTCCCTTGTTTTACGTTTAAAGAAAGGACACCCCTATGTTTCACATAATCCCCGACAACTTTTTTGTCCCATTATCTTCTCCAAACCGAATTGTATACTGGGAATGTATCAGCCGCCTTTTTGCCATTATGGAACACCAGTTCTCCTTTGGCGTGGAAAGAGAAGTGTTGGTAGACGAGCTGGAATTTTATTTTGGACAGGAAAATGCGGCCCAGCTGGTGGAAGAAGAATTCCAGGCTGATGACAGCCGAAGCCGGGCTAACGGCATTTTGCGCCGCCTGGAATACTACGGCTGGATCGAAGTGGAAACAGACAAAAAGCTACGTACAGCGTGTAAACTTCAAAGGAATACGCTGTGAAAATAATCAAAACACTCCTGGATATCGCAGATGGGAAACAAATTGAATACCAGGGGTACATTTATACCATCTACAGTCTGGTAAAAGGCACCATGGATAAGCCGGGTATCGTGCTCATGCAGATCTGGGAAAACACTGACTACCTGATCACTGGTCTGAAAAACCTCAATTCCAACATCAAACACTACATTGATGACCTTACCAGACACAGCACGGTTGCCCAGATTATGGATGCACTGTTTAACGACTACATTACCAATATTGTAGACAAAGCCTACCACCGCCTGTTGACTTCTGACAATGTTTCCAAGTTTCGTCCGGAAATTATGCAGTGCCTGGAGAAAAAAAGCCACAATGAGGAATTTCTGGAAAAGGCATCTGCAGAGATTGCAGCTATCCGGGAGGTTTCCGAGGAAGAGGGGCGGGAACTGACCTACCGTTATCTTCACGAAATTATTGAGGCTTTCCGCAATATGGACGAGATTCTTCAGGAAATCAACCAGAAAAATACCCAGTACCAGCGAGCTGCCATCAACCGTGCTAAATTTCTCCTGGCAGGAAATGAAGATGTGCGGGGGCAGTTGAAAGAAATACTCATGGGAATTAATGAAGAAATCAACCGGTTTTGGCGGAAAAAGATGAGCTGGAAGCGCCACAACAATGAAGAGGATTTAGGCCAAACGCCACAACACCACAAATACGGCATTTTTTGTTACCTAAAAAACAAATAACTCCTCACTGGACATGGTATAATAGAGTTGACTAAAAACCATAAACCTACATCCAAGAAAGGAGTTATTCTGATACTTATGATACCATATAAACAGCTTTCTTTGGCAGATATTTTTTCAGATTGCCATGAAAAATTTGAAAATGACAAACCTGCTTTTTCTTTCTCTATTAGAAACACATATCGATATTGATGAGTTAATTCCGATTTCTTTTAGAAATCATTTCTATGCATCGACAGGCAGAACCCGTAAATACCCTTTGCAAGCTTTTCTATGGGCTTTGATTATTCAGCGTATTTTTTTCTATCCCTACGGATCAGCTTCTCTTGACTTTTCTCGCTTACTCAAAATCACTTCGGGAATTCTGCGGTTTTATTAAAGTCCCTGACGCTTCCAAAATCACCCGATTCAAACAGGATTTTTTAAATGACCTCCAAATTGTTTTCGATAACCTTGTTGATGTTACCGAGCCTATCTGTCAGGCGATTGACTCTGCAAAAGCAGATATGACCATCTTTGATTCTTCCGGCATCGAAGCATTTGTTACCGAAAATAATCCCAAGTATGCTAACAGGATCATCAAGCAGCTTAAGGCATATGCGAAAGCTCAGGGCTTTGATAAATCCTATGATCCTTATAAAGCTGCCTATGGTTCCATGCCTTCTCATGCTTCTGCTAATCCTGAGATTAAGCAGCTCTATATCAATGGGCATTTTTGCTATGTCTTCAAGTTCGGCATTGTCACTAACGGATTGGGCATCATCCGCCACATATCTTTTTATAACAAAAACTTTATGGCTTCACATCCTGATATCGTTGTCGAAAAGAAATCCGATTCCCCTGACGAAGATAAATGTGTTCATGATTCAAAGCTTTTAATCCCGACACTGAAGGACTTCTTTTCCAAGCATCCTTTGATTAATCCAAAAACCTTCCTGGGTGATGCTGCTTTCGATACCGCACAACTCTATAAGAGCCTTCTTACCGGTGACACTTTTGGTAATGACAAACATTTCTCGAAAGCTTATATTCCGCTGAATGCAAGATCCGGACTTGAAAATCTGGATTATTCCATCAATGAAGATGGTATTCCGTGTTGTCCCCATGATCCTTCTTTACAAATGAAATACGAAGGCACTTCCAAACTTCACAGTGGAGTAACAAGATATAAATTTGTCTGTCCAAGAATGAAATGGATTTATGATAAATCAACTCAAAAATCCCATCGTCATTGTCTCTGTGACAACCCTTGTACTTCTTCTAAATGTGGGCGGATGGTCTACATCTACCCGGAAAAGAATCTTCGTGCTTATCCCGGAGCGATCCGCGGCACCGAAGAATGGGATGATACCTATAAAATCAGAACTGTTGTCGAAAGGGATATCAACCACATCAAAGACAATCTCTGTCTTGCAGGACGCCGAACCCAAAATGAGAAGACTCTGCATGCTGATCTGATTCTTGCCGGGATCACACAACTTATTACTGTTGTTCTCGCAGATAAGATCAATCACCACGAATATATTCGAAGCTTAAAGCCTCTCATAGCATAGGACTTACCAACTTAATAAGCCCTATGGCTTATTTAAGTGTGCCTAAAATATTTCGTCATTTAACGTTTCTGCATTTATCATCTCCATTTATTGTGGATAACTGCTCTCATATTTCAAATTTGAGTTTCGGATTTTATCAAACTGATCTATGTGCGCCTTTACGGTCAGCGCAAAAATATGGGATATGTAATAGAAACTCTGGAAGAACGGGAAGTAAACGGCTACCGTTTCAAAGATTTTCGGATACGGAGGAGAGAAAATGGAATATCTGGAAGGAATGCTGCAAAAAGAAAAGGATAATTTCAGCAGGGTTTGCAACCGTCTTCTGGGAACCTGCTTTTTGTGCAAAGGAAACCAGAATACCAAAGCAGATTATTATTTTGTGCTGAAATACAGGAAAGAATTTAAAGAATATCTGGGCGTTCTTGGCTATCGCCTTGAGATAAACGAGGAATATGGAGTGATTCAGCTGACCAGTCCGAGAGGGTATAACCGGATGAATCTGAAGCTTTATGATTCCATTGTACTTCTGATCGTGCGAATCCTTTACGATGAAAAGAAGCGTGAGCTTTCCGCAATAGAGGAGGTAATCGTGAACCTTGGAGACATTCAGGGATAAGTTTGTGAGTCTTAATATCCGTGACAGATTAATCGACAAAACCACCATGCGAAATGCCCTGAGCCTGTTCCGAAGATATCAGATCGTGGAGCTTCTGGATAAGGATATGGGAGATGAAGAATCTCGTGTTCTGATTTACGACTCCATTCTGATGGTGGTACGTGCAGAAGACATTAAGGCAGCATATGAGAAACTGGAGACATACAGAAAGGGAAGAAACGAAAGCGATGAAGAAACTGACGAGGATGAAGCTGATTAACTGGCACAGGTTTAATAACTGTACCATAGAGTTTGGAGATTCTACTCTTTTATCTGGTGAAAACGGTGCTTTGGAAAATCCACTCTTCTGGACGCAATCCAGTTTGTGATCATCTGTTCCACCGGTTATTTTAACAAGGCGGCCCACGAGAATGGTAAGCGAAGGCTTACCGGATATATCCGCTGTAAAACAGGAAAAGGAAAAACCAGCCTTATGAGCGTACCGGCGAGATCAGCGCTCATGTTGCCCTGGAATTTTATGAGGAAAGCAAGGATAAATATTTCATTATCGGTGCTGTTGTGGATTCTGCTTCTGAGGGCCAGGAGACTACAGTGCGGTATCTGATGGAGAATACCAGGATCTCAGATGATCTTTTCCTGTACGGAAACCAGGTGAAATCCATTGCAGAATTCCGTGGTTCCAACATTGATATCCGCCAGTGGTGCAAGACCAATATGGAAGCCCGTAGAATGGTCACAGCAAGACTTGGAAGGATTGAAGATAAGTTCTTTCGTCTGATTCCAAAAGCGCTTGCATTTAAGCCAATCGACGATATTAAGGACTTTGTTTACTCTTACGTGCTGGATGAAAAAGAAGTCAATATTGATGTACTTCGGGAGAATGTGCGTACTTATCGAGGATATGGAACGTACCCTTGATAACGTGAAAAACGCATGAAAAAACTGAAAAAAATACAGGAATTGTACCAGCGTGTACAGGAGCGTATTGAAAAGGACAGGATGTACGAGTATTTCCTGAAACGTAGTGATCTGGAGCTTGTGGAAGGACAGCTTTCCAGTCTGGAAACTGCCAGAAAGAACGAAGAAATCCGTCTTTCCCAGGCGAAAGCCCAGTTGGAAATGCTTCAGAAAGAGCGCTCTGAAAAGCAGGAAATTGCCACAAATATTCGTGTAGAACTGCGTCATAACCAGGAATTTGTAGCTTTGGAAGAGGAGAAAAAAGAGCTAAAAAAGGCTTCGGGATAAGAGACAGGAAGCTATGAATGAGGGGACGGAATTGAAGAAGAGCGTGGCTCAGGCGGCCAGGGACTGCGAGAGTTTATTGCGGACTATGGGGGCAGGGGACACTTCCGGATATTCTGCAGCAGTTTCTGCCGAAATGAGTCAGTCTGCAAATGCAGAAAATGGAACTGGCGCAGATTTCGCTTCCTGTATCCGTGAATACCGGAAAAAACTTCAAACTCTGGATGGTGATATCAATGTAACAGAAATAAAGAGCCTTACAGATGATGTGATCCATTTCAAACAGATGCGCTATGGAGAACTGCAGGAAGAGCAGGCGCAGCTGAAGATCCGGCTGAATCAGAACCAGACAGAATGGGAGAAATTAAGCAAAAAGATCAATAAACTGAAACGCAAAAAAGCTGACTTATCCATCTGGTGTAGAACTTCTTGTGGAGTCTGTACAGGAAGAATTTGCGGGCATTGGAAGAGAAATCCAGCCTGGAGTGCTCTGCGAAATGCTGGAAATTAAGGATGAGGAATGGCGAAACGCAGTAGAGGGTATCTGAATACGCAGCGTTTTTATGTGCTTGTAGAACCGGAGAACTTCGATATTGCACTTGGTATTTATGACCGTCTTCGAAGAGAGAAAAAGGTTTACGGAGTAGGTCTGATCAATACGAAAGATCTGGAAAAAATACGACACTGCGCCTGCTGGAACTCTGGCAGAAGTAGTCACATCCCAGAACAAATATGCCCGTCAGTACAGCAACATGATCCTTGGAAAAGTACAGATGTGCGAGCGTTACGAAGACCTGAAAAAGTATTCTGTTTCTATCACAAAGGGCTGTATGAGATATCAGAACCGTGTGGCAAGTGCCATCAAACCAGAGGTATTTCGTGTGCCGTTTATCGGCAAAAATGCTTTTTACCGTACAGCTGGCACAGGCTGAAGAAGAATTTCAGAAGCTTAGTGAAACAATGGAAAATCAGGAGAAAAAGCTGTCTGACACAAAAGAGATTCTGGGACTTCTTTCTACAGAAAGTGACGTGGATATTAAGTACCGTCTGGATGTGATCGCTACCCTTCGTATGTTAAATAAATCCATTGATAAATGTGAGGAAAAATATACGAAAACTGAAAGAAAATTCCACCCTGATCCAGAAGCAGCTGCAGCTGGATGAGCTGGAAAAAAGTGCTTAGGGGATTGGATTACACCATCAGCTCCGACACGGAAAAAATCGGTGGAATGCGTGCCCGGATCCAGGATTTGGTTGCCAGAAAACAGACACTTCTGGAAAAACAGATTACCGGAAAGAGTGAGGTAACCGCTCTTGCAGCAGATGCGGGAGAACGTTTAAATAGCTGGAATCGGGAATATAAGGAGGCTCTGGGAGTAAGATCAATTGAGCAGTTTCAAAGTGAATATTTTTATAAACTGCCTTCTAATAAGAGAAAATATAACAGTGAGAGATGTCAGATTGCCAAAGACAATATGATAAATGCCATGGTGGAATATAAGACCGAGCATGATTTTGGTGCAGCTGCCAGTCTGGAAGGTTTTCCTGAATTTGAGGCGGTGTATGAACGTTTGAAAAACTCTGAACTTCTTGATTATGAGGAGAAAGTACAGTCTGCCCATAAAGCGGCAGAAACAGAATTTCATGAGCAGTTTCTGGCGAAATTACAGGAGAATATGAAGCTTGCACAGGGGGAATTTAAGGAACTGAACAAGGCGTTAAAGGGCATTGATTTTAGCAGTGAACGCTATGAATTCCAGTTTATGCCAAGTAAGAAATACCGCAATTATTATGAAATGATCATGGATGATTTCAATGTGACACAAGGCGAATCCCTGTTTTCGGGAATTTTCCATGAGGCTCATAAAGATGTAATCGAGGAGCTGTTTGAACAGCTTTCGGTAAGTGGAGATAACAGTGCACAGGCTCTTGACGAGTTTACGGATTACCGTACTTACATGGATTATGACATTAAGATCATTCATAATGACGGCACCTATTCTTACTATTCCAAGGTATGTGAAGAGAAGAGCGGCGGTGAGACACAGACCCCGTTTTATGTGACAGTGGCAGCCTCTTTTGTGCAGCTTTACAGCAATAATATTGGTGGCGAGGCAGCTGGGCTGGTACTTTTTGATGAGGCCTTTAATAACATGGATGATGAAAGAATCGGCGGCGTTTTGGAATTCCTCGAGACGCCTTCCATTACAGCTTATTATCGCCGCTCCTCCAGATAAGATCCAGTATATCGGTCCAGCTATGGATGAAGTGATGCTTGTAATGACAGATCAGAAGCGGAGTTATGTGGAGGAATATCACAATGCAGTATGACTAGTACATCGAATATTAAGTAACTGCCATATTGACTTGTCTGATTTTTCATCTGCTGCGTTGTCGTCGGTCGCCGTAGCCACCGCTACGCCTCCTTCTTCCGCCTTGCATATGAAGAAATCATCCTGCGTCAATGTAGTAGATACTTAATTTTCGCTGTACTAGCTATTAGAGCGTCTTTGGATTACAGATGGATCCTGAAATTAACAGTTGCGCACAGATAGCTGAGGTATTAAAATATATGAAAATAACACAGCTGAAGCTGGTCAACAGGAATGCCAGTATGTCTGATAAGAATGCTTTTTTGAGTGGTGAGTAGAGTTCACAACAGCCTTCTGTGAGCAACAGCTGCAAAAAAGGAGGTACCGCATATGACAACATTGGAAATTCTGGACCGTCTGCAAGGTGATGCACTGAAAGATGGTGAACTTCGAAAAAAGCTTTTTGGCAACCCGTTTGGAAACGGATCCTCTCACTGTTTTTTGCAGATTATGCAGGGAACTTGGCTATGAATTGTATGAAATGGACCTGGTATCTGCCGGAGAAGACTTCTATGCCACCATGCGCCGCAGTACCAATGGCGGCGGAGAAAACTCCCCCGAAGCTGGAGGGGAAGATGACTTCTATGAGCTTTTGATGGCAAGCCTGGAGGCAGCAGAGAAAGCAGAATAGAATTGGCTCAAATTGACATCAACTATGAGTGCTTTAGGTAAGCCAAAAGCATTGTGCAAAACGTTATGTAAACTAAAAGGACGACAGTTGAAAACCCAAATTTCGTTGAAAATTAGAGTGAAATGTCTGTTATAGATTGAAAAACAGGGAGTGTGCATGGCAGAATTAACAGAATTGCAGAAGCAGTTATTCGAATTACAGGATATAAAATATCGGGATTTCCACAGCAAATTAATGCCCGAAACAGCCAAGGAAAAGATTATTGGAATCCGTACTCCAGTGCTTCGGAATTTTGCAAAAGTATTCGCCGGTACTCCGGAATCAGAGGACTTTTTGCAGCAGCTTCCTCACCAATTTTATGAGGAAAATAACCTTCATATGATGCTGATCACTGGAATAAAGGACTATCCGAAATGTATGGAAGAAGTACAGCGATTTCTGCCATATATCGACAACTGGGCCACCTGTGATTTCCCAGAGCCAAAGTGTTTTCGCAAGAACAAAAAAGCAGTATTAGAAGAGGTCCGGAAGTGGATCGCCTCCACTGAAACCTACACTATTCGCTACGGGATCGGTATGCTTATGCGCCTTTTTCTGGACGAGGATTTTTCCCCGGAGTATCTTGAAATGGCAGCTGGCGTACAATCACAGAAATATTATGTAAACATGATGATCGCCTGGTATTTTGCCACCGCGCTGGCCAAGCAATGGGATGCTGCAGTCCCTTATATTGAGCAGCACAGACTGTCGGACTGGGTCATAAAAAAGACTATCCAGAAGGCAGTGGAAAGCTACCGGCTTACGTCTGAACAGAAGGAATATTTGAAAGGCTACCGTTAAAAATAGGATTTTATGGTTTAGAGACTGAGAAATAAAAAACGCCAGAATGAAAAGCTTTATCAAGCGGTAAAGCGAATTTCATTCTGGCGTTTTGTATTTATGCAGGCATAAGATCCTGGTGGCTGCCGCAAATCAGCGGAAGCTCTTCAGCCAGTTCACCAGGGAATCATGCCAGATATTGTCATAAACGGTTTTCTTCATCTGGTCGGTTACCGGACCATTGTTTGCCATTTTCGCAAGGATTCCGGCTTGAAGCTCTTCTACGGTCATGTCCTCCGGGGAACTTGGACCAGTCTACGGTTATCTGAGATTTTTCGGAGGCTGGTTCGGATGCGGTAGTAGTATTAGATGTTGTACCATCAGCTGCTTTTTTCAGAAGCATTTGCGGTGCAATCAGAGTTACCTACAGTAGTCGCAACTGTTTCCTTTATGCTGTCCGTATTCGCAGCATTTTTCAGTGCCTGGGAGGTCGGAGTTGTATTTTGCTCTGCGACAGTGGCAGCAGCTTCCTCTTTGTCTGGTCTTCGTTGTCAGCCTTAACTGTTGTATTAGTAGTTTCCGGTGTCTTTGCATTCATCTCTACCGGCTTATACTCTGGCATATCCCCAGCCGGAACCCAGATATTTCCGCTGTTTCCGGCAACGGTTACATGAATGCGTCCATTTTCTACAGAAACTTTTTCCCCGGTCAGAGTACCTTACATATTCAGCTGCATTTCCAGCAGCCAGGTCCATAGAAGCGGCATTGTCATCATTATTTACAGTGACGATCACACGCACCCCATCCAGGTCACGGGCAAAAGCATACTGGCGGTTGGTGAGCATAAGCTCTGCATAGCTTCCATAATTAAGTGCCGGGGTATTTTGGCGTACTTTTCCAAGGGCAGCAACAAGAGCTGTGCAAGGATTTTTTCTCCACTGCGTCAGCGTAATCAGCAAGATTCAAGGCTGGTCTTAAGCTGTCATCGGAAGTGCGTTCTTTTTTTACGCCCTCAATTCCAAATTCAGAACCATAATAAATACTTGGAACTCCCGGAAGGGTGTAGAGAAGCACATGAACTGGAGCAAAATGAGCCTTATTGGAAAGTTTGGTATAAATTCGTTCTACATCATGGTTGTCCACGAAATTATAAAGATCAAGGTCGCCCATGTTCTGCAGATATTTTACAGTGTGCGCGATCTCAAAATAGTTATGGTCATTGTGTCCGCTGTAAAGTGCTTTATGCAGTGCATAGTTTGTAACACTGTGCAGAGTATCCCCATTTACCCAGCGACTGTAATCTCCATGAATTACTTCGCCCATCAGCCAGAAATCCGGCTTCACTTCCTCAGCGGTGCGGCGCAGCTGTTTCATAAAATCAAAGTCCAGAACGTCCGCAGCGTCAAGACGGATACCATCCACATCAAATTCAGAAACCCAGAAACGGATCACATCGCAGATATAGTTCTGCACATCAGGATTACGCTGGTTTAATTTTACCAGAAGATTATATCCGCCCCAGTTATCATAGGAAAAGCCATCGTTGTATTCGGTATTTCCAGAGAAGTTCACATTACAGTACCAGTTTACATAAGGTGAATTCTGTCGTTTCTCCTGAATATCTTTAAATGCGAAAAAGTCACGTCCGGTATGGTTGAATACGCCATCGAAGATAACTTTGATACCTTTTTTCGTGGCAGGCTGCAACGAAATTCTTCAGATCCTTGTTGTCCCCCAGACGGGAGTCAAGCTTCCTGTAATCAGTAGTCTCATAACCATGTCCCACACTTTCAAATAAAGGACCAATATATAAAGCGGTGCACCCGATCTCTTTAATATGATCGATCCACGGAAGAAGCGTATTCAGCCTATGCACAGGCTCCCCATACTCATTCTGCTTCGGCGCCCCAGTCAAACCCAGTGGATAAATGTGATAAAAAAACTGCCTCGTTATACCAACTCATGTCTAACACCTCTGTCGTTTAAAATAAATTTGTACATTCAACGTCTTCTATAATAGCAGATTTTAGGAGCTTATTCCATATAAAAATATGATGATTCATGGTACTCTGTAAGGATTGTTAAGAATTTTTTGAAAACGGAAAATATATTGAAAATTTTACTTAAGGGCGAAGGGGTAAAAATAGTGATTCGATATATAAAATGACGGAAGAACAGAAGAAAGCCTTTGTTGAGGCCTGATGGTAAACTATATCGATAAAACCTATTGACATACTACGAAAACAAGGGCATCTTTTACAACAACATTAACGAAAGGAAAAACCACTTTCAAAAGCGGAAAAATAGCAGTGAAGAACTGAAAGTTTTATGCCAGGGTGCAGAAGTGGCGGGCCATCAGATGAATAAAAGGATAGATCCAAGAATTTTTCATAAGAATACTGCAGAAGATTATCTTCGGGCAGCGATAGAGACAGCGAACTGGATCGACACGCTGGCGGTGAAGACAGAGTATGGAAGGATCTGGAAAGCGCTTCCGGAGGGACAGGAAGGATATCGTGAAGATGTTCCTATGTTTACGTCAAAAAGTATGTATGACGGTTCAGCTGGAATCGGAATTTTCCTGATCCGTCTTTATGTAGCCACTAGTGATGAGAGATGGCTGAAAGAAGCAGAAGAAGCGGCTGCGCACATTATTGCTACTCAGGTTGGTCCGGAATGGTATGAGCATATCTTACATTCGGAGGTGAAAGGAATCATTCCTGTGCCGGGATGGGCGGCAGGATCTTATAACGGACCAGTAGGAGAAGCCTATTTCCTGGAGAATCTTTTACCATGTGACAAGGAAGCAGGAGTATCGCGATTTCGTGTTACGCACAGCGGATATTCTTATGGAGGCAGCTTCTTGAGATGAACGCGGGTTGTTCTGGAGCGAGCAGGAGGATATCACTGCAGATGGCGG
>VOFF01001057.1_pt1 | contig 31131 bp, 48 predicted proteins | sample 5384061 | NCBI WGS metagenome assembly VOFF01 (sample SAMN12384725, study PRJNA508395) | human gut metagenome | isolation source: healthy gut E | host: Homo sapiens | reverse complement strand
ACAAATCAACGAGACGCATAATATGTAGATACCACTTTTTTTTTCAGCCTAGGGACAATTCCCCTGGGCTGATGTTAAAAATAATAGGAACGATATAGAAAGGAACAGCATGAAAAAAGTGAAATTTAGAAAATCACTAGCGACAAATATAATCGTGATCTTTATGGTTTTTAACATCCTTTCTATTGTTCTGTTTACATATTATGTGACGATAAAAGAAGAGAGCAAATCAACAGAATATGCGAAAAAAGAGCATGCAGGAAATCGTTGACGAAAAGAGCGAACTGATTGCAATTACCTTTGATCGAATTAAGACCCAGGTCGGGCTGCTGGGCATATGGACGGAAAAGCTGCTGCAGGACGAGACGATCTCCCAGGATTTATCAACAGAATATGTGCTTCGAAAGGATGGCACCATCGTACGAAAAACGGGATGAATCTGTGTCTATTACGGCCCAGAGCAACATCATGGTGCCAAAAACAACGGTGAAAACGGCTGAACTAATGAAGGAAATCAATTTGACCGAGGAATTAGATGAAGCATTTGCACAGATTCTGGAGAAAGAAGACGTGACATGGGCGTATATTGCTACAAAGGATAATTTATTAAGGTGCAGTCCTTATAGAAAGCTGCAGGATGACTTCACCAGCGACCATAGCCAAATTAAAGATATTTTCTATACAATGGCTAACGAAGAAAACAATCCCCAGCGTAAGCCGGTCTGGACGCCGCCTTATACCGATTACCTGGGAACGGGATGGACCATGACCTGCTCACAGCCAGTTTATGATGCGAATGACCAGTTATACGGCGTCATCTGTCTCGATCTGGCTATTGACAATATAAAAGAAAAAGTATTTTGAGGGCTTTTCTTTGGGTGAATCAGGAAAAGTCTATTGGCTGGATCATGAAGGCAATATCCTATACCATACAGATTTCAGCCGCGTCAAAGCAGATCAGGGGCAGGTATATGAGAAAAATATCTTTTACAGAAGGAAGAATGTCGTCTGAAAGAGTAAATGCTCTGAAGGCAGCGTTAGATGAGGACAGCGGCATTGAAGTCTTTGGTGAAGATCATAGCCAGAAAATGATGGTCCATTCTCAAGTCCCGGGAACCGACTCTGCTCTAATCATCGAAATAGATATGAAGGAATATAAGACTACCAACGAATTCGATCTGAAAAAGGCAGGCATTCTTATCGTCATTGACCTGTTTTTGGCTGCGGTCTTCGGACTTTTGCTGTATGATAAGTTCTCTCGGCCCATGAAGGATCTAGTCAACAGCGCCAACCGAATTTCTAAAGGGGATTACAGTTCCATTCAAGCAAAGCAGGAGGACTGTGAGGACACTTATTATGAAATTTCACAGCTAAATCAGGCCTTTATGGCCATGAACGACAGTATCGAAAGCTACACTGAAACGCTGCTGGATAAAAATCGTCAGATTAATACCATACTGGATACCATTGAAGGGACTTTGATGATTGTGGATATTGATGGTATGATAAAGATTCAGTCCAAAGTTTCGTCTGGTATCACGCAGGAGAATATTACCCGGGCAATTGCACAAGTCAATGAACAAAAACAGTATTTTACCGAACAGCTGATTGTGGACGGGGAAGTTTACAAGAACGTATATTACCCAATCATGAAGGAAACCGGCCTGGTCGATCAGGTTGTTATATCCAGCGAATGCATTACAAAGAGCATTTTATTGGAGAAAGAAATGCAGCAGCTCGAGAAGATGGCAGGCGTAGGGCAGTTGTCCGCCGCCATAGTTCATGAGCTGAAAAACGTCTTGGCGCTGATAAAGGGAGCGGCCTATATTCTGGACCTTTTGGACGAAAAGAAGACGGGTGCGAAGGAAATTGCCACCATCATGAAAGCCGTGGAGGAGGCAGAAAATGTGATAACGACTCTGCTGGACTTTTCGAGACGGGATTCCAGCGGCAGTGAGATGATTCATATCGGGACCCTGGTCAATCAGATTTTACTTCTATCTAAAAAGGAAACCATCGGCAAAAATATCGATGTAAGGTTAGATGTTGACGTCAGCTGCTATATTTATTCTTCCGGCAGAGAAGCTTTGAAGGTAATTTTGCAAAATATTATTATTAACGCAATTCAGGCAGTTTCTTGTGACGGGTGGATTGAAATCAGCTGTCACGAAATTGACAGCAGGGTGTTAATCCGAATTAGAGACAATGGAGGCGGGATTAGAATCGAGCCGAAAGAACGAGTCTTTGAACCATTTATGACGACAAAAGAACGAGGCACCGGCATCGGTCTTTGATTACGAAGAGGCTCGTCGACTCACTGGAGGGCGAAATAGCAGTCACAGAACCGACAAATGGAGAGACGGAGTTTGTAATCTCCATTCCAAAGAACAGGAGTGAGTAAGTATGACCAAAATACCCATTTTACTAGTAGATGATGACAGAGAACTTCTGGAGGTATACGAAAAAAATATTCAGACTGAAGGGTTTCCAGGTACTGTCCTGTGATAACAGTGAAGCGGCATTGACAATACTGCAGGAACATAACGTGTCTGTGGTCATTTCAGATATCATTATGCCCAGAATGGACGGAATGGAACTTCTCCATGCCATCAAAAGAATACGTCCTGCAGTAGAAGTTATCATGCTTACGGCTGAGGGCTCTATTTCGGGAGCGGTAGAGGCTGTAAAGAGGTGCATTCTCCTACTTTGTCAAGCCGGCGGATATTGAAGAACTGATATCCAGCGTAAAAAAAGGCGGAGGAGCTGGCCAATATAAAAAGAGGAGAACGACACCCTAAAAAGAGCATATTGCCAGTTTGTCTGACAGCAAAGGATTTTATTGGCGTTTCTCACATTGCAGAAAACCTGCGTCAGAAAGCAGAGGTAATTGGAAGAACTGACTCGGCAGTCTTGATAACAGGGAGAGACCGGCACTGGCAAAGAAGTCCTGGCCAATATGATTCACAAGAACAGCAAAAAGGGTGGGGAAACCCTTTGTCTGCGTCAACTGCGGGGCGCTGAATGAAAATCTAATTGAAAGCGAGCTGTTCGGCAGTGAGAGGGGAGCGTATACTGGAGCCGAAAAACAGCGAAAAGGCCGCTTTGAAACGGCAGATGGCGGTACAATCTTTTTTGATGAAATTGGGGAACTGAGTATGAACATGCAAGTAAAATTACTCAGGGTGCTGCAGGAGAAATCTTTTGAACGAGTGGGGGGATCCGAATCGATTAAGAGTGACTTTCGATTAATAACGGCTACCAATAGAGATTTAAAGAAAGAGGTAGAGGCAAATCGATTTCGGGCAGATCTGTATTACAGGATTAACATCATACCCATTGAGATCCCTCCTCTGCGAGAGCGTCGACAAGATATTTCGGTACTCTGCGAAAGTTTTTGTTACAATATGCAAAAAGAAATGAATAAAAAAATCAATCCCTTTGGTTCCCAATTGATTAAAATGCTGGAAAACTACGACTGGCCAGGCAATGTGAGGGAGCTCCGCAATATTATTGAGCGGCTGGTGGTATTATCCGTAGACGGAGAAGTAGACATCGAAGACTTGCCGGATGAAATTAGAGGAGCAGCAGAGATAGAGACCGTACCGGCAGACTTAAAGAATATGACCAAGGCCTTTGAGAAAGAATATATCACAGAGATGATAAACAAGCATAATGGAAATGTGGCAAAGCGGCGGAGGAGATGTGCATTGCCAGGAAAAATTTATATAAGAAGCTGAACGACTATGGCATTAAATACAGAAAGAGACAAGAGTGATGGCGGACGTCACGGCAAAGACATGAACAGATTTTTTCGCATTTATTGTAATGTTTTGAAGATGCAGGTGCGCTATTTTACTTTCATGCCTTTGCCGTGTGACAAACCGATTTACGACTGGAACCTCGTATTTAATTGTGCTATAATGATTCCAAAATCTCACGGCGTTGCCGCAAGGTAGGAATCATTGAATCATGACGTTCGATTCTATTTCCAAAGGAATTGTCATGGTATAATGATTCCAAAATCTCAAGGCGTTGCCGCAAAGTTGGAATCATTGAATCATGACGTTCGATTCTATTTCCAAAGGAATTGTCATGGTATAATGATTCCAAAATCTCACGGCGTTGCCGCAAAGTAGGAATCATTGAATCATGACGTTCGATTCTATTTCCAAAGGAATTGTCATGGTATAATGATTCCAAAATCTCACGGCGTTGCCGCAAAGTAGGAATCATTGAATCATGACGTTCGATTCTATTTCCAAAGGAATTGTCATGGTATAATGATTCCAAAATCTCACGGCGTTGCCGCAAAGTAGGAATCATTGAATCATGAATTTCAATTCTATTCTCAAAGGAATATTCATGGTATAATGAACGCATCGATCCTACAGCTTTGCTGCAAGGAAGCGTTCATTGAATCATGAATCTCGATTGATTTTTAAAGGTATATTCATGGTATAATGATTCCACGATTACAACGGCGATGCCGAACGGAAGAAATTATCTAGGAAAAGGATACGAGGTAAATTATGGCACTAAAATTTTGCTCTTTTGCCAGCGGCAGTTCTGGAAACTGCTATATGGTTAAAAGTGAACATACAACGTTATTGGTAGATGTTGGAATTACAGGGAAGCGGGTCTTCGCCGGGCTGGAGGAACGGGGTGTCACACCAGAAGAAATCGACGGCATTCTGATTACCCACGAACATATCGACCATGTGAGGAGTCTGAGAATGGTCAGCAAAAAAGGCGTCAAATGCAGGCGTTTTGCGTCAAATGGAACTTTGAACGTAATTGCAGACAAAATTCCAGAAGAGAGAGCCTATGGTGTCCCGAATGAAAGCCCTTTTTATATTGGAGATATACGGGTGAATCCTTTTCACCTCTCACACGATGCGGCAGAACCGACAGGATATTCTTTTGCCCACGACGGCAGACAGGTGACGATCGTTACAGATACGGGATTTGTCTCTGAAGAGATTTTTTCACCAGGTGGAATCAGCAGACTTGCTGATTTTAGAGGCGAATCACGAGGTGAATATTTTGAAGATGGGGGCATATCCATATCCTTTAAAGAGAAGAATTTTAGGAGATGAGGGACATCTCTCCAATGAAGCGGCCGGTCATTGTCTTTGCCAAATGTTAAAAAAAAGAGTGCATGACAAAATCCCTCACGTGGTTCTTGCACATCTGAGCAAAGAGAACAATACGCCGGGCCAGGCCTACTTGACCATCAGAAACATATTATTTGAAGAAGACTTTTACATAGACAAGGATTTAAAATTAGATATTGCAAACAGGGACGAAGTAAGTCCATTTGTGGAAGTGTAAAAATTTTATGAATATTTCAGTCATATGTGTTGGAAAACTAAAGGAAAGATACTGGTCAGAGGCGATTGCTGAATACTGCAAGCGACTGAAAAGCTATTGCAATTTGGAAATTGTAGAGTTAAAAGAGTCAAGGCTGCCAGATAAGTCTGGTCCTGCAGAAGAAAAGGCTGTCAAGGAAACTGAGGGTGAAGAAATTCTCAAGAAGATAAAAGACGGCATGTATGTCGTCACGTTAGAAGTGAATGGCAGAGCAATGTCCTCCGAAAAGCTAGCTGAGAAAATTGAGAAATTGACGATTGATGGGATCAGCAATATTGCCTTTGTCATCGGCGGAAGTTTAGGTCTCAGCGAGGCGGTAAGTTGCCGGGCAGACCTTCAGTTATCTTTTCTCTCAAATGACCTTTCCTCATCAGATGATGAGGGTCATTTTACTAGAACAGATATACAGAAGTTTCAAAATAATTCGAAATGAGACGTATCACAAATAATATACTAAAGTACTATTTACATTTTAAAAAAAAGCATATAATGAGGTGTAGTTCAAAATGAACAGGGAAAAGTTTACAAGAGAAAAATGGAAGATTTTCTTCTATATGGTGGTTTACAGTTTGCTTTGTGAGGCCTTTTCCCTGTTTGTTTTTGGATTTGACTGAGATTTACCTTTGGCTTAATAATGGGAATATGTGCAGTGACCGTTAATCTAACGGCTTTGGAAAAAGTTGTTGATTGTGCTATAGATGGAAAACAAATATGGTTGGCCTTCCTGCTTCACATGGGGAGGTTTTTACTTTTGGGGTAACTGGCTATCTTTGTTACAGGATTGACATCATTGCATTAGCCGCATATGGAATCGGCGTATTGGGTCTGACCGTAGCTTCAGTGATTACATATGTGAAGGAGGGATAGAATGATAAACATTGACGAGCTGGGATCTCGTATTATCCTCAGTCTCGCAGATGGGAAACTGCTGATTACAGAGAGCACGCTCTTTGGCCTCATTCTTGCCGTAATATTAGCGGCAGTAGGAATCTGGCTGGGAAGCGGACTCAAAACTGTCCCCAAAGGGAAGCAGATCGTAGCAGAGACCATCGTCGGGTGGATCTACAAGTACACCCGTGAAAATATGGGAGAGGAAAATGAACATTTTGCCCCTTACATCGGAACAATCTTTGCGTTTATCGTCTGCGGCAGTTCTTTGGGCCTATTGGGTCTGAGGCCGATTACGGCAGACTTGAATGTGACCTTTGCCTTATCCGGGCTGACCTTTATTTTAATTCAGGCCAACAGCATAAGGAAACTCGGAGTAAGAGGAAGACTGCGGGAGATGTGTGATCCATATCCGTTCATGTTCCCGCTGAAGATTTTAGAAGATGTGACATTGCCAATTTCGCTCTCTCTGCGACTTTTCGGAAATATTCTGGGAGGCGTTATCGTAGTAGACCTGTGGATGAGCCTGATGGAGTTTTTTGAGCAGCTTGCTGACGGACGTCCTGTTTTTGCGGGCAATCACTGTATTGCCGTTGAACGGTTTCTTCGATATGTTTGAGCCGGCGATTCAGACCTACATCTTCACCATGCTGACCATGGTATTCTTAACTACCGCCATGGAAGGCGTGTCATCAAGAGTTAGTAAAAATGATAATTAATAAATGGAGGTAAAAAAATGGGTATTATAGCAATAGGAGCAGGCATCGCAATCGGCCTGGCAGCATTAGGTATCGGTATCGGTCAGGGTTTTGGACTGAGAGGCGGCCTGGAAGGGATTTCAAGACAGCCGGAAGCCAGTGGTATCATCAGAACGACGATGATCGTAGGTATGGCCATCATGGAGACCATCGGCGTATTAGCCTTTGTCATCGCGATTATGCTGGTAAGTAAGCTTTAAATAGATTGAGAGCAGGAAGGAGGCGGATAAGACATGGAAATGTATCAACCGCTGTTAACGATCAACTGGAACCTGTTGTTCACAGCCGTAACAATCATCGTTTTATTCATCATCCTGAAGGTATTCTTCTTTGAAAAAGTTCACAAATTTATGATGGACAGAGAAAATGAGATTAGGAGTTCAATTGAAAATGCTGACAATGTCAATAAGCTGGCAGACGAGAAGCTGCAGAATTATGAAGCAAAGATAGCCAATGTTGAGATGGAAAGCAGACAGATGCTCAAAGCCGCCAGAGACGAAGCGAAAGTGCAAGCAAAGGAAATCGTCGACAGCGCCAATGAAAAAAAGCAAGAAATCTTATTGATCACTCTCAGAAAGAAATTAGGCGTGAGCAGTATAACGCAAGGAAAGAGTTGAAAGAAGAAGTCGGCAACCTGGCAATGATGGCTGCAGAACAGATTCTGGAGAAAGAACTTTCCCCCTGAGACCCATGAAGAGATTATCAACAAGATTATTGAGGAGGCTGACGAAAACCATGGAGTTAATGATAGCAATGACCTATGGCAGGGCGCTCTTTGACGCGGCAGTTGAACTTGATAAGATTGATGAAATAAAAAGAAGAAATCGATCAGATTGATGGAATATTAAAAAAGGAACAGGACTACGTCAGCTTGCTGTGTAATCCAGCAATTCCTGTTATAAAAAAAAAGCCATGATCAGGAATGTATTTAAAGGCAGGGTCAGTAAAGAAGTACTATCCTTTCTTTATATCCTGATAGATAAAGATAGAATGTTCCACTATCACAGAATTGTGAAGGAATATTTGAAGCTGATGGATGAGTACAGAGGTGAGGCCTATGGCAAAATTTACTCCGCTGTACCACTGAGTCCAGAGCAACTTGTGAAATTTGAGGCTGAGGCAGGGAAAGCTTCTCCGGGAAAAGGTCAAACTCAGAAATAAAATTGACCGCAGCTTATTAGGCGGCGTCAAGGTTTTGGTAGATGGAAAACTGATAGACGCATCTTTGCGCGCCTGCCTCAATGATTTGGACTATAAACTGAAAAAGCTATAAGAAGGGAGGGGAACCTCTATGAATTTAAGACCAGACGAAATAAGTGGTCTGATAAAAGAACAGATAAAAAAACTACAGCAAGCAGCTGGAAATCTCTGATTTTGGTACGGTTATGCAGGTCGGAGACGGCATTGCCAGAGTTTATGGGCTGAACCGCTGCATGTCTGGAGAACTTTTTGGAATTTCCAGGCGAAACCTATGGAATGGCTCTGAACTTGGAAGAGGATAATGTAGGTGCGGTTATTCTCGGTTCCGATAGAGAAATCGGTGAGGGCGATATTGTAAAACCTACAGGTACCGTGGTAGACGTTCCCGTTGGAGACGCTATGATCGGTCGTGTCGTAGACGCTTTAGGCCAGCCCATTGACGGCAAAGGCGCCATCGAGACTACGGAACACAGACCGGTAGAATATCCGGCGCCAGGGGTTCTGCAGAGAAAATCAGTTAATGAGCCGCTGCAGACGGGCATCAAGGCCATCGACGCCATGATGCCGATTGGCAAAGGGCAGCGTGAATTGATTATCGGCGACAGACAAACTGGTAAGACAGCCATTGCAGTTGACACGATATTAAATCAAAAAGACAAAGATGTCATTTGTATTTATGTAGCAATCGGTCAGAAAAAAATCGACAGTGGCGCAGCTGGTGCAGAACCTGGAGAATCAAGGCGCAATGAAATACTCTATTGTAGTATCCGCAACTGCCAGTGAGGTAGCGCCGCTGCAATACGTCGCACCGTATTCTGGCTGTGCGATTGCAGAATATTTTATGTACAAAGGCAGAGATGTTCTGATTATTTACGACGATTTATCAAAGCACGCCGTCGCCTACAGAGCGATGTCGCTGCTTCTGAGAAGACCGCCAGGAAGAGAGGCATATCCGGGTGACGTGTTCTATCTTCACAGCCGTCTGCTTGAAAGAGCGGCAAAGCTGTCAGATGAATTGGGCGGCGGCTCTATTACAGCTCTTCCGCTGATTGAAACCCAGGCAGGAGATGTATCCGCATATATTCCGACTAATGTAATTTCCATTACAGACGGACAGATCTTCCTGGAGACAGAACTGTTCTTCTCCGGCCAGAGACCAGCTATCAACGCAGGAATCTCTGTCTCTCGAGTAGGCGGAAATGCGCAGATCAAAGCCATGAAGAAGGTATCCAACAAGATTAAGCTGATGCTGGCCCAGTACAGGGGAGCTGCAGACTTTCTCCCAATTCGGTTCAGACGTAGACGCCAATACAAAACGCCAGCTGGATCATGGAAAAATTCTCATGGAGATTCTTAAGCAGGGACAGTATGGACCGGTAGACGTAGTGCACCAGGTGATGATTCTCTATGCGGCCTCTAACGGATACCTGGACGACATCGACGTCGATAAGATTAAGTCCTTTGAAAAACAATTTTATCCATATATGGATGATCATTTCCCAGAAATCGGCAAAGAAATCCGCACGACGGGAGACTACAGCGCAGACGCTGAAAAACTTCTGATTAAAGGAATCAAGGAGTTTAAGAAGGTAGGTTTTATCGATGGCTGAGCAAATGCAGAATATCCAGAGAAGAATCAAGAGCATTGGCAGTACAGAGAGAATTACCAATGCTATGAAGCTGGTTTCTGCAGCAAAACTGCGTAAAGCAAAGTCTGCTTTTGAGAGTTCCAGACTCTATTTGGGCAGACTGCTTGAATCCATTCAGGAGACTTTGGATGACGTAGAAGACGTACCGCAGCGCTTTTTGGCAGGAAGCAGAGACGTTAAGAACAAGTGCTATGTTTTGATTACCAGCAGCAACGGTCTCTGCGGCAGCAGCTTCAACGGCAATGTAATCAGAACCATGACGGAGAGACTTTCTGAGTACGGTAATGACTACAGCAATGTGAGGATGGTGACCATCGGCTCTAAGGGGCGGGAATACTTTGCGCATCATGGAGTAGAGATTTTGATGGAGCACGACGCACCGGCAGATACGGTGACCTTTGAGGAGACAAAAGAAATCAGCAGACCGCTGATGGAGTTGTACGCAAAGGGAGAAATTGACGAAATCGATATCGTATATACCTCTTATATCAATACACTGAAGCAGGAAGTGATCATAAAGAAATTGCTTCCTATCGACATTCACAGTAAAGGCGAAGTGGGTGATTATACGAATCCTATCGAATATGGTCCGTCTGCAGAAGCAGTCTTCAGTTATCTTATACCGAAATATATTGAGCTGATGATTTTCAGCACATGTATTGAGTCCGCCACATGTGAGTATGCGGCAAGACGAACGGCCATGGAGAACGCCAACGATAACGCTAAGGATATCTTGGCAGATTTGCAGCTTGAATATAACCATGCAAGACAGTCTGCAATTACGGACGAAATTATAGAAATCGTTGCAGGCGCAGAGGCCCAGAGATAAAAATAATATGATCGATTGCGGACTGACTGAAGCCAGGCAATCGCAGCATAAGGTCTGCCTAGCCGCTCGCTCTGCTTGCGGGGCAGAACCATTAGTACGACAAAATCCACCCAATCAAACATCACCAGAGGCTCGTTCTCTTGGGGATTTAAAAGCATAAGGTCTGCCTAGCCGCTCGCTCTGCTTGCGGGGCAGAACCATTAGTACGACAAAATCCACCCAATCAAACATCACCAGAGGCTCGTTCTCTTGGGGATTTAAAGCATAAGGTCTGCCTAGCCGCTCGCTCTGCTTGCGGGGCAGAACCATTAGTACGACAAAATCCACCCAATCAAACATCACCAGAGGCTCGTTCTCTTGGGGATTTAAAGCATAAGGTCTGCCTAGCCGCTCGCTCTGCTTGCGGGGGGCAGAACCATTAGTACGACAAAATCCACCCAATCAAACATCACCAGAGGCTCGTTCTCTTGGGGATTTAAAGCATAAGGTCTGCCTAGCCGCTCGCTCTGCTTGCGGGGCAGAACCATTAGAGGTGAAAATCATTGAATAAAGGAACAATACATCAGATTATTGGGCCTGTTATAGATATCCGATTCCATCCCGACGAAATGCCGGAACTTCTCAATGCCATTGCAATACCCGTTGATGGGAAAAACATTGTGGCAGAGGTTCATCAGCATATCGTGGATGATGAAGCCAGATGCGTTGCTTTATCATCTACAGACGGTCTTTCGAGAGGAATGGAAGCAATTGATACCGGAGAACCGATTAAAGTCCCTGTAGGCAAGGAAGTCCTGGGGGAGACTGTTCAACGTTTTAGGCGATCCCATCGATGAAAAGGGACCAGTTGCAACAGAGGTGAAGAGTTCGATTCACAGGCAGGCGCCGAAGTTTGAAGATCAGGATACGACATCCCATATCTTTGAGACAGGAATTAAGGTTATCGACTTAATCGCTCCTTATACAAAAAAGGCGGAAAGGTCGGTCTCTTTGGCGGCGCTGGCGTAGGAAAGACGGTTTTGATTCAGGAACTGATCAACAACATCGCCACAGAGCACGGCGGCATTTCCGTATTTGCCGGCGTTGGAGAGAGGACCAGAGAAGGAAACGACCTCTACAACGAAATGACAGAATCGGGAGTACTGAAGAAGACCACCATGGTTTTCGGACAGATGAACGAGCCGCCGGGAGCCAGAATGAGGGTCGCACTGACGGGTCTTACAATGGCCGAATATTTCAGAGACAAAGAGAAGCAGGATGTACTTCTGTTTATCGATAATATATTTAGATTTACACAGGCTGGATCAGAGGTTTCTGCCTTGTTGGGCCGTATGCCGTCAGCCGTTGGATACCAGCCGACGCTGGCTACGGAGATGGGGGGCCTTGCAGGAGCGAATTACCTCTACAAAAAGAGGGTCTATTACTTCTGTTCAGGCGGTCTATGTGCCTGCCGACGACTTGACAGACCCAGCGCCAGCTACGACCTTCGCCCACTTGGATGCGACCACTGTTCTTTCCCCGCTCCATTACTGAACTGGGCATCTATCCGGCAGTCGATCCTCTGGCATCCAATTCCAGAATCCTCGACCCGTTGATTTTAGGCGAAGAGCATTATGAGGTTGCCAGAGGTGTACAGAAGGTGCTGCAGAAATATAGAGATCTGCAGGATATCATAGCCATTTTGGGCATGGATGAACTTTCTGAAGAAGACAAAGAGACGGTTGCAAGAGCTAGAAAGATTCAGAGATTCCTTTCCCAGCCGTTCAGCGTAGCGGAACAATTTACTGGCATGAAAGGTAAATATGTTCCGATTGCCGAGACGGTACGTGGCTTCAAAGAGATTTTGGAAGGAAAGCACGATGACATTCCGGAGTCTTTCTTCCTCTTTGCGGGCGGCATCGACGATGTGGTGGCAAAGTACGAAGAATCTAAGGAGCAGGCTCATGACTGATGCAGACAAAGGCGTTTTTTGCTTGAAGTTATCACGCCGAGAGAGATGTTCTACTCCGGTCAGGTGGAAATGGTCGTCGTGCCGACCACCGATGGGGAAGAAGGCTTTTATGGCCCACCACGTTTGGTGTGTAAAGCTTCTTGCCGAGAAGGGCAGAGTCAAGATTCGCGAGACCGGTGCAAAGGACTTGAAGATCATCGACATCAAGGGCGGTCATGTAGATATCAAAGACCGTTTTGTGGTCTACACTGACGAAGCAGAGTGGGCAGAAGAAGATTAGGAATAAATATAGATAAGCGCAGATAAAGTTAGAAGGGGCTTGTTGCACAGTTGATAAAAAAGATTAACTGTGCAACAAGTTCTTTTTTCTTTGTCCAAAGTCTGTGCATCGAGACCTCCCTCCTATGATATTGTAAAGCTATTAAAGTATACTGCATATAAATGCAGAAAATTGAAACAATTTGTCTGCAAATGATAACAATGGGTAGATAAGTTTTGACAAAATATGCTATAAAACTAATCATAAGCGGTATTTACAATTTTTATTAGGAGGAAGAACAAATGAAGAGAAAGAAATTGTGGCGGCATATTGCCATCCTGCTTTCATTTTGCCTGGTATTTACATCGATGCCGGCCATGGCCTATGGAAGTAATGAAGCAGATAGCGAAAGTGCACCAAAAAAGAGGAAAATCAAAAAAATTACCTACGTGGATCCAGAGGACATAACCCCCGAAGACGCACTAAAAGATGAGAGCGGCCTGGATTACACTACTTACAGTTTAGGCGGTGAGAAAAAACTGTCTGTATTCTATACCCAGAATGTAAGATTTGAGGATAAAGAGGGTAATTTGAAGGACTACGATTCGTCCCTTGTTACAATTCCGCAGACAAGACAGAAAGAGGCGGCCCTGCAAGAGTATGCCTATCAAAACAAAGCAGGCGATAGTAAGCAGTATATTCCGGAGGAGCTGTCTGAGGAGACTCCGTCATAATGGAAAAAAGACGATTACTCTATCACTATGACGCCGACAGACAACCTATAAGGGACTTCTTTGGCAAAAAAGTAAAAGTAAAAAGAGAAAAACATAAGGTAGAAGACGCTTATAATCAAGTGAAAGATAAAAATGTAAAAAGCTTCATTTAAAGAAAAAGACTGCCTTAGCCTATGTTGAATACACTTCACTGCCAGAGGGCGTAAAGGAAGATATTATTTTGACAAAACGCCCAGCTAAAAAAACGTGATGCAGTTTGAAATTACAGCATCCGGTCTGACTCAAAAGGTATCGGAGCTTGACGGCAGCGTTTGTTTTTGATAAGAAGAGCGGTGAATTGGTCAATATGATTGATCCGCCAAATATGAATGACGCTTCAGGGAAGGCCTATAGTGATAGTCTTTATTACGAAATTAATGCTAAGGATGGTGAAGCTGACACCTATATTCTGACCCTGACCATCGACAAGAAGTACTTAAAGGCAAAAGACCGCCAGTACCCTGTAATCATCGACCCTACAAGCACTTGGGTTGGTGATTCGGAGTTGAGAGACGTTTATGTCAGCAGCGCCAACAAAACGACTAATTATTATGCGACTGCACGGCAAACCATGCCTGTGGGAAAAGGCTCCAGCTCTACTTATCGTACTTATATAAAATTCTTGAGTCTGAAATCAGCCATGGATGGAAGTCTGGTAGATTCGGCCACTTTGAAGATGTACGAGACTGCAGACAGCAATGCAAACAATACAGTTGATGCATTCAGAGTAACAGAAAAACTGGGATGCCACAACTGTGACCTGGAATAAGCAGCCGACGACAACGTCATCACGATTTGGCAGTTGTGTCACCGGCGGCACTGATAAAAAATAGCTGCAGCATCAATGCTACCATATTTGCCAGATGGGTGGCCAATGGAAATTCAATTATGGAATGGTGCTGAAAGGAAACAATGAAAGCCTGCAGCGATTCGTAAAATTCTATGGTTCCAGAACCACATCCACCAGTTATAGGCCTAAACTGAGTGTAGTGTATTATTCAAAAGGAGACTTAGTTGGAACCTCATTGTCACTAAGTAACAAATATATAAAATCTGGATATTCTTTACAAATTAGATGGGGATTTTTCGCACCTAATGCTGTAACTGGAGTTCAATATAAAATTGTAAAAATAAGGCCACGGTGTTGCTGTTAATCCGGCCAAGGGATATGAGAATGTTACATATACAGAGTCTAATGATGATTTTATATTTAACGTACCAACATCCGGTATATTGGAAGATGGGACCTATACAATTTACGTCAGGAGTGAGCTTTACAACGGCGAGTATTCTGTTGCTCAGACAGACACGTTCTATGTTGATAATACTGCACCAATTATAAACTCCATGGATCGAAAATGACGATGGCAAAGGAACTACAATTTCCTGGGATATCACAGACGCTAACTTTGACAAAGCAGAATTGTATCTTAATGGAGAAAAACTCTACACCGGAACAAAAAGGGTGATAGCTTTTGGATACATATGAACTATCTACAGATTGGTAAAAATAATCAACTTGTCTTAAAGGCTTATGACAAGATGGGCAATATATCATCGAAAACAATGATTATTAAAACAGATTCAATTGCGCCGACTGTTGATAATGCCTACATTGTGACTAACGGCAATACCGCGAAAAACGGATGGTTTAATCTTGAACAGCCTATGGTTCAAATGACGGGCGTAAGGGATAACGTTGTTGAAATAACCAAAGACAGCATCTCTTATGCTATTAAGAAGGCTATTGAAGATGAACCTTTCTGAGGAAGAATACGCTGCGCCAGAAACTTGTCTGGTATCAGATTGGATGAAGGATGACTATATTGTTACCTTTTCAGTCAATGAGAAATTCAAACAACAGGGCAGATATAAAATTTATGTCAAGGTGAAAGATGAGGCGGGCAATGCCACTATAACTAGCATCCCCTACAATTTTGACAAAACAGCCCCAACAGGCAGGATCAATACTAAGAATCAGATGGAATTCTCTGAAAGCAAAGACCTATATGGGACTGCATATATTACAGGTATTGCTGACTTAGACGAGGGCAGTTCGATTAACAGTAATGTTATGGAACTATGGAAAACTGTAGACGGCGAAGAAAAAAACTAGTAGAACAAGTTTACGACAACAGTTCAGGTTCTTCTTCAGGTTCAAACTCCAAAGCCTTTGATACTACACGCTTTTCAAATGGAGACTATATATTAAAAATGACGCTAAAAGATGAAGCTGGCAATGAGAAAGTCATCTCCAAGAAAATTACCATTGCCAATCGTATTGAGAAGCCAATCCTGGAAGCAGCACCGTCCAAAGACGGCAACGTAAAAAATTAACTGGCAGATGCCGGACGCTGTTAAGGTAATTAACGGGCTTCAGTATAAAGTAGAGGATCAAGAAGACAGCACTTGGATAAAAATAGAAGGCAGCGATACTTTAAGCGGCAGTTTTATTGCAGCGGTGCCAAATCAAGAGGGATCCTACAAGGTCAGTGTTCGTGCAATAGACAGTCATGGTGTAACTGGCAATGAGAGGACGATTACCGTCAGAGTTGATAAGACGGCGCCTAAAGCCGAGATTACCAGCGTTTTGCAAGGACTGGTTAAAGGCAGTGTCAGTGATACAGAATTTTTTAGAATGGAAGGTCTATGTCAAAGCTAAGGATGATGCTGACGATACCTACGAACTCAAACTGGAAGGAACCGACCAAAAAAGAGAACGGATTATTTGGCAGCATTGCTCTATATGATGAAAAATACCCGGCAGCTACCTGGTATACCGTTAAGCTGACAGCAACGGATAAAGCAGGTAACCAAACGACTGTGACAAAAGATGTATATAAGGACGAGTCATCCCCTGTTCCGGAAATCGTAGAACCTGATTTCAGGATTCAGAGGCCGGAGTACCAAAGTTATACTGTGCCGCAGTTTGTTCTTCCTGATACAGCTGAATCTCTCAGTCTGACTGCAAGCTGGCCGAGAACATTCACTTTGGGAAGTGCAGACTGGTATGTGAATAATAAAAAAACGGATACGGATACAGCCACACACAATTTGAAAAAAAAGCGATGGCAGTGGAAAATATGATGCAGACACACCGTATATGATAGCGGCAGTTGCCAGAGGATTTTTAGGCGGCGCTCGTTACAGCACGACACTGTTAAAAAATGCGCAGGTGAAAGACATCCTGTTTAAAGAGAAGACAGAGGAGACCATATCCTTTGAAGAGGCAGTTGGTTTTACCCTCATCGGAGGTTCCTCTGACTGCGCTTACTATGCCAAATTAGAGGGCGGGGAATACAAAGAAATTACGCCAGGAGAAACGATTGAAATCTCAGATTTAAACAGTAATCAACTGACGGCAGATAAGCTGACCATTAAAGCTGACGCAACAGAAGGCGCGGATGCAGATGCGGTTTTACTCAGTTTAGATCAACTGGAAAAAAATCTTTTTGAAATCAGTGGCATTGAGAGTTATCGCCCAGACCTGCTTTCTGCCAGTGACAAAGTCAACTACAAGACATATTTAAAGTGGGGTATTCAGAAAATCTGCCAGAAGACATCAGCTATGAAGTATACCGAAGCACAGAGGCGGGTTTTGATCCTGCATTAAGTGAGCTTTTGACAGAAGTGCGCACCGGCTACTATGTTGAACCTAATGTAGATTATGCGACCAAGTTTTTACTACAGAGTCCGCGCGGTCAAAAAAAGATGCTGACGGGAAATTGTCGCCAGAAGCAGTTTTTCTGACGAAGCAGCTAGCACCGTGGTTGACGCTGATGAGTTCACCAAACGGTTGGGCTATAAGGAATACTGGGACTATGCCGACTTTGATCTGCCCATGGGAAGTGGTTATATCGAAAAAAGTGAAGGTAATTTTGTCTATGAACAGACGGACGAAGAACTTGCCAATGAACATTTAGAAGTGGATTTGACCAGGACCTATAACAGCATGGCGTCATCAAAATCTGCCTTTGGTGTGGGATGGAATCACAAGTACGATATCGATCTGCTGACTACAGATTACAGTGACAAGCTGGAAGAAGGAGAACAGCTTGTCATGAAAGACAGTTCAGGTACACTGTTCTTTTTTTACAAGAGAGCCGAACAGCGCAGGGGGAATATATTTCCTCCATGGGAAGATACCTAAAGCTGCGAAAACTGGAGGGTACAGAAAAAGAATTTTAACGTAGAATTGCCTGATCGAACAGCTGGGACAGAAAGTGGAAAGATTACTGTACCTGTAGAAGCCGCTTATACAGTTGAAACGAAAGAAAACATTACTTATTGGTTTAATCAGGGGCAGGCAGCTTGTATATGTAGATGAGCCTAACGGCAACTACTTGCTCTTCGAGCACGATATCAACTCTGGTCTCATGGCGAAGATTACGACTAGCAAGAATTTGTCAATGACCTTTACTTACAACACACAGCCGGGAACTGATCCAACTACAGTAAAACAGGTAACTATGCCAGATGGAAGCAGCATGTCATATAACTATGCTAGTGGGAGATTGACATCGGCAATAAAGACCGGATCTGCAGGCCAAGGCAGCATCACCTATACCTATGGATATGATGGAAATGGTAAACTGAACTCAATCAAGGATGGAGCAGGCAACGCCTACAATCTGACCTGTGATAACAAGGGCCGAGTTGCCAAAGCAGAATATCCAGATGGTCAGAGCATTAATTTACAACGTCAGAGGTCTGAAGGGCAGATGCCAAAGACGGTAACGACGGTAACAAAGGATGGATTTACAATGTCCTCAGAGACGGCTTCCTTTGACACATCTTCCGGGAACTGCCTGGAGACCGTAGACGACGATGACTTGATAACGACTTATGTATATAGGGATGAGATGCTGGCAAAGACCACTTCGCAAGTGGCCTATGAGACGGTTGAAAACGGTGTGATGAGTCAGAAGACCGATACTAGAGTAACCACCACGGAATATGATAATACTCAAAATGTCACGAGGGAAGAAGGCGGATTTGAACAATGGACAGAATTAGTAGAGTATGATTACGACTTTGATGGAGAATACGATACTGATTTCCCTAGCCATGAAGCAGAGTGGATGGATGATGAACTGGTTTCTGATGTCTATTACGATTACGATGAATTTGGCAATATCATCAGAGAATTTGATGAGGTTTCAGATATTCTCACCGAATATGACTATTATTTGGACGGTGAAGAAGAAGTGGATTCGGACTTCTACGGGGAAATCGAAAGTGAAACAGAAAGCTTGAACGGCGTAGTACAGAGCACCACCCAATATAGTTATCATTATGACACATCAGGAAATAAGACGGAGACAATAACGGAAACGGTTGGTGAAACAACGACTGTGACCGTATCAAAGTATGATGTCATGGGTCGAGAACTGGAATCGACGACTTCCGTCAATGGACAGACAAAAAGTCAGAATGTAAATACGTTTGATGCCTTTGGCAGAGTAACCAGATCTGTGACCACAGAAGGCAGTCTGACTACGACGACAGTCAATGTCTACAATGGGAATGGCAGCGTGGCATCAGAAACTACCACGACCAGTGACGGAAATAAGACAGAAAGTCAGACAGTCACTTACGAATATGACAATATGAACAGGGTTATATCACAGACGACTACAGCTGATGGGAAGAGCCGCCCGGAAACTACGACCTATGCTTATGGAAGTATTGAAAAAAAATCCAGTCTTAGGAGATACTGAAAGTGTTTACGCGAAGATAACGACGACAATATCTGGGTCTGTAGTGAGCAAAACATTTACTGATCCAAAAGGAAATGTTATCCGCGAGGATACAGGCGGTGTAAAGACCTATTATGCTTATGATGCATCTGGAAATCAGATTGCCTCAGCCACTGTAGGGGATGGTGAGGCTGAAGGGGAAGCACTGATTACTGCAAATGCATTTGATCAAAACGGAAATAATACCTGCACTATGGCAGACGTCGTGTACGATAGCGAGACGAAGACATTTACTGCGGCACAAGATGCTATCATCACCTCCAGCGTCTATGACGGTCAGAGCAGGGTCACCAGAAGCATAGATGGCAAAGGCAGTGCTACTACCTATGGCTACGATGAACAGGGACGAATGACCTCCATTACGCAAGATGCAGACGGCAGCCCGGCTACGACCAAAATGGACTACGTTGATCCTGTCAGCGGTGACAACACGAGCAAGACTACGATTACTTTGGCAAATGGAAGCAAATCCAGAACTATTGTCAATGTAGAAGGGCAGACTGTCCAGGAAAGCGATTTGGGCGCAGGTAGTGAAACACCGATTAACAAGGACTATGTTTTCACGAATTCTGGAAACGTGTTGAGGCTGACTGACTCAGCAGGAAACTACCGTGAATACGAGTATGACCCCGCAGATAGACAGACGGCGGTAAACTACTTCGATAAAAACGGGATACAGACCCTGCGCACAGAATTCAGCTATGATGTTTTAGGTAACGTGACAGAAATGCGGGATTACCGTTATGAAAACGGGGTAAAGACTCTTTACAGGTTCACTGAAAGAAGGTATGATGGATTTGGAAGCATGACAAGCGAGGCTGAGGTGGACTGTGATGGAAATGAACCGGCGGAGACGGAGCTTTCTGCAATGAGGATTGCCTATACCTACGATGATGATGGTAAACTGGTCTCCACAAGATATCCATCCGGCTTTGACAGCAATGTTAGCGGACTGGAGTATGATTATGGTGACTACAGCCGTCTGATGAAGATCAAGGCGGTGACAACAGGAGGCGCTTCTGACCTGCGTGAGTATGCCTATGATGCCAAAGGAAACGTATCGTCTATCAAAGATGACCGCACAGCACTGGGCGGTGAAGGGCATGTACTGAAGGTTTACGGCTATGACCATTTCCTGCGGCCAGCATCCATTACGGTGACGGACAGTGAAAGAGACGGGGTAGCAGAAGAATATACCTATGCCTATGATAAGAATGGCCAGATTGTTACAGAGACCAAGCTGAACGACTATCCGTCTTCTAATGGCGAAAAAGTGGATGAAACCTGGGCTTATACCTTTGATGCTTTAGGGCGGCTTACAAATACTACAGTAACTGACGATACAAGCGGCAGTGTGAAGACTCAGAGAGCCTACACTTATGATAAGGCAGGAAACCGTCTCAGTGAGACGGAAAACGGCAGGACAACGACAAATACCTATAACGGGCTGAATCAGATGTTGACCAGCGGCACCAGGAGCTATACCTACGATGCCAACGGGAATCTGATTAAGGAGACTGGCAGCAACGGATTGGCAAAGACCTACAGCTACGATGCAGATAACCGCTTGGATATGGCAGTGCTTGCCGAGAATGGTACCACAACCCTGAATCAGAAAAACACTTATAATGGTGAAGGTCAGCGGGTCAGCAAGACGGAAAATGACGTGACCACTAGATATAGCTATCAGGGCGGCAGCGTGGTTCATACCGATGGCAGTGAATCCGTAAAGGCAATGAATATTCTGGGCGAGTCTGGAAATATTGTTGCCAGCGAGCGGAATAAGGAAGGTGCCAAGGCATATTACTTCTATAACAAGGATATGCGCAGCAGCACCACCAGCATTCTGAGTGGAGACGGAAATTGCGAGGCAGCGTACCAGTACAGTGACTTCGGTGAGACTACGGTTAATTCGGAGTTCTACAATGAAATCGCCTACACCGGAGGAATCTGGGATAAGGGTACTGGACTGTATTACCTCAATGCAAGATACTATAACCCGGATGATGGAAGATTCTTGACGGAGGATACAGATAGAGGAAATGCTGAAAATCCTGGAACGTTGCACCTGTATGCGTACTGCGCGAATAATCCTGTGAACTATGTAGATCCGAGCGGGCATGTTTTTGAAACCATATTAGACTTGGCTAGTGTTGGATGGAGTTTTTATGAATATGTAAAGAATCAAGTTGGAATAATTTTGGATGGTTAATGTGGGATATTGACAACAGCAGTTCCGTTTGTACCGGGATCTTACGTGAAGAAAGGAACCCGTTTGGCTGGAAAAGTATCAAAAAAGCAAACGAGCAGCAGTTCCGTTGACACAATCTATCTCGTCTATTGGGAGAGGGCAGCATTTAGCTATTGGCACATATAAGGCATTAAGCAGAGCTTGCAGGGGCGCAGCAAATAGATCCTCTTATGAGCTGCATCATATAATTGAAAAACGTTTTCACTATATCTTCAGATCAAAAAACGAATACGTGGCCAACGGCGTTGTTAGTGAAACCAGTGCATAACACGATAACTAGACGTTACAGACAGGCATACAAATATTTTATTGGAACAAAAAAGCTAAAGAAGCCTACTATAGAAAAGTTACCAAAACTAAAATGATCGGGATTGTGCAACAAGTATATGTAGACATGCCGTCGTTGCTGCTCATTGCAGTACAGCAGGTAAAGAATGATTATTCAAATAGACCGTAATAACCGGAAAGGAGTATTTATGAAAGCAGATTTAATTGTCAGAATCCGCAACAACATCCAGTTTGGCGAGCCTTGTACCTTTGACGAGGCGCTGTTTTGGAAAATGTTTTGGTGCGATAAAAGGGCGAGTAAGGACTGTATCAGAGCATTGGAAAGAAGACGGTTACGTAGATATAAAAGTGGATTTGAATCCACAAATTCACTTTACAATAATAGAGGATCTTCTTGCCAATACAGAGAAAATCAAGAAGAGCGGCGTAGAACTCCACCTATATGTTGTTAAACATTACGAACTGAAGGATTATGATGACGCAGTGGCGGCAGAATTGTGTTTTATTGGAAAGGATGCGAATACTATGAAGACCTTATTCACGAAGAATATAACGGCATCTACTACGATGAAATTTATGAAGAAGGAGAACTTTTAAGATCACTAATTATTCCCACAGAAAAATTGTTCATTAGGCCAACAAAGGTACTGACACAGAAATATGCAGGCGTAGTTTCTGATGATATAGCAAGTTTCATTACACCAGCATTGAAGGAGCACCTTGTCCAATACGGTATTGGAGAAAAGTTCTTTAGGCCTGCTTATACCAAAAGAGACAAGGAGACTCCTTATGCGTATAAGATTTATGGAGGTGATAATATCCTTCCAAAGGGTGCACTGATTGGTCCAGTTTATATAAGAAAAAGAACTAGACACTGGATTGATACTTAAAGATGTCCTTCCAGGTGGAGAATTGGATGAATATTTTGGTAGGCAGGTAATTCTGAACAGCTTTGGGTACCCATTTGAAGAAGAATTGATTAGCCCCAAGGCATATGAAATGATGCAAGAGGCAAATGAAACTTTTGAGTATTATGGTGACCGGAAGAGATGTGTTGTTAGCAAAAAAATTATTCCAACTAATTGCAGAAAAATGTCCTGATATTATTGATGGCTCATCTCCAATTTACCTCATGGAGGAATAAGGATTGCGGTTTAAATCAAACACAAAATGACAGTGATTTATGCGCTGTTCGGATAGACGTTTTGAAAGACCAGAAATAAAAACGTGAGGGATTTTTCCCTTCACGTTTTTTATAAAAAATAAGTGTAATCCTCTAAGACGCAAATATGTTATACTCATATTAATAGGAGGAGAAAAATGGAGTTGAAACGAGCGCTTGAACAGATGTATCGCAATGTCATTGATTTATACATAGACGGTGCGGGCGATGAACAGATAGCGGTTACACGCTTTGGCGGTGTGCCAGATGTGCCAAAAGATTTTGTATGGCCTGTATTTGAAATGGCAGGGAGCAAAGAGGGGCCGGTAAAGTGTCTGCCCCTCAGTTTTCTGGTGCAGTTTAACTGCGCAGATATAGCGGAACTGGATAAGGAGGGATTGCTGCCGAAGTCGGGTTTGTTGTCGTTTTTTTTACGAGATGGACAGCCAGTGCTGGGGTTTTGACCCACGAGACAAAGGCTGCGCCAGAGTGTTTTGGTTCGAAGATGTCCAAAATCTTGTTCCTGCGGATTTTCAAAGGGATTTGCAGGAAGAATTCCGCTTTCCTGTTGTAGGAATTACAGCGGAAGCAAACGACTATCTGCCGGACTGGCAGGATTTTGCAACGGCAAAGAAGGAGTTTGAACACGACTGGGATCAATTTGAGGAAGAACGGATCATGTTAGGCTGCGAAGAAGATAGCAACGCTTCGAAGCTGCTCGGATGGCCGGACGTTATACAGAATAACATGACTTGTGAATGTGAACTGGTAACGCGAGGGCATTACCTGGGCAATACCTGGGATGAAATTCCGGAGGCAGATATTCAATACGCACTTCAAAATTCCATCCGTGAATGGCAGATGTTATTACAGCTTGATACAGTGGAGACAGAAGATTTTGGACTGATGTTTGGAGATTGCGGCAGACTGTACTTTTATATTAGAAAAACAGACTTGGCTGAGCGCAGGTTTGACCGAGTGTGGCTGATTCTGCAATGTTATTAAACAAACACAAATAAGGAAAAAAATACAAATGAAAATGCACATCAGTAGGAGAGGGTTTTATGAGTTTCGTAACCGTATATGAAATACCAAAACATCCATTTCCCTTGGACAGCTTCATAACACTGATGATGTTTCTGGGGACCTTGCTTATAATAAGACAACAGTATGCAAGGTATAGGGCAGGCGAATCAACGAAATTCAAAAGCATAATCGCTACATTTTTTTAAACTCTTTTGGGAATTGTATTTGCATGTTTACTAGTTTATACAATTTCTTATGGGGGTACTGAAAAGCGTTAATATGCTGAGAAATACTCCACAGGGCAGTATGAAATACTGGAAGGTACCTTTAAAATTGACGAGAATGCAAATCATGGGGTGGCAGCATTCACCGTAAATGATGAAGAATTTTCTTTTTTATATCTTTTGAAGAACCCTTTGCCAGATGCAGGGTATGCAAAGGTATACTTTGTTAAGGGGGATGGTCTTAATGAGGTTGTACGACTTGATATTGCTAATTAATTGGAGCTAACAAATAAAACGTGGAGGCGTGGTGCTTCCGCGTTTTGTTTTTTTCTGCAATATCACAACTAACATACTTATTGACAAATAAAGTTGTCAGTTGTAAAATATTAATGTAGAGAATATTCTGAATAGGAGTGTGCGAGCATGAGCGCCGATACCTTTCCACAATACATAAGAATTGCATACTTCTTAGCGTCACGAATCGCAGAAGGCGATTTTCCCATCGGCAAAAAGATTGTCGGGGCGCTCCAAGTTATCATCAGAATATCAGGTCTCTCCGGAAACCATGCGCAGAGCATTGCAGATCCTTGCCGATATGAAGGTAGTAGAGGTCAAGGGACAGAGCGGTGTTTATGTACTGTCTACAGACAACGCAAGACGCTGCGCTGAAAATTTGGAGGAACAATTAGATCGCCGCGAGAAGGCTGCGAAACTCAGACATCTGCTGGAAGAACATGATGAAACTGGACGGCGGATTTTGGAGGTTTGTACGGAGGTTCTGGAAAGTGAGACCTTTTCTACAGTGGCCGAGCAGAGACTCCCTAATTATCAGGTCCGCATATCCGAAGACTCAGACAAAATCGGCAGAAGCCTCGCCTCTCTGCAGTTCTGGCAGGCAACTGGCGCAACGATTGTAGCGATTAGACGCGGCTACAATACGATGATTTCACCAGGGCCCCATGCCGAATTGTACGGAGGAGACTATGTAATCTTTGTAGGCGCCCCTGATGTAGTAGATAAAGTAAAAGCATTCCTTAATCCGGAAGACTGTTAGACACATCTGGTATAAAGATAGGAGGATATCATTATGGCACACGATCAGTTACAGACCATTGACCTCGTCATTATAGGCGCCTATTTAATCGCGCTTGTTTTAATCGGCGTGCATTTTATGAAAAAAGTAAAAAACATCGGTGATTACTATATTGCCGGTCGTACCTTTGGTCCCATTGTTATGATGGCCACCGTCTGCGCAACAATTATCGGCGGCAGCGGATTGATGGGGAGAGCAGGCGTCGCTTACCCGACGGGTTTAAGGCTGTCATGACAGCCCTCCCCTTACTTATTAGGCATGTTCATCTTCTCCGGCATCTCCGGCAGAATATCCGCCATAGGATTTCAGCACAATGTGTCCTCTATGCCCGATCTGTTCGAACGACGTTTTGGTAAGACAGCAAAGATCATTTTGGGAGCCATGATTGCCTTTACCATGATGGGGACAGTAGCGTCTCAGGTCACGGCAACGGCAACGATTATCAGCATGCTAGGCGGAGAAATCGGACTTTCCTACGAGGTGGGCGCGTTGATTGCCTGTATTGTGTTTATGATCTATACTGCCACATCGGGACTCTTTGGCGTGGTATATACAGATGTAGTGCAGTTCTTTATGCTGCTGATTTTCGTATATATTCTGATACCGATTGCCTCTCTGTATACTGTAGGGGGATTTTCGAATTTCACAGCCAACCTGGACCCGGCATTAGCTAAACCGTATATTGACGGTGATATTCTTGGTGACATTGTAACCTATCTGGTCTTCACTCTGGCAGGTGCGGAAATGTGGCAGCGGGCTTTTTGCTGCGAAAGACGGAAAATCGGCCAAGCGAGGCATGTTCTTAGGCACCCTTGTCTACGGAGTCACTATCTTTCTCGTATTTTTCATGGGTGTCATCGCTCACCAGATTATCGGTGATGATATCCTAGCGCAGTACGGGTCCACAGATGCCACCGTTCCGGCTCTTGCTATTACCGTTCTGCCTGTCGGACTTACGGGCCTGGCCCTGGCAGGAATTTTATCAGTCATCATGTCCACGGCAGACAGCTATTTGCTCGTGTCTGTGCAGACCTGTGTTCACGACATTGTCAAAACCTTCAAGCCGGGACTAAGAGAGAAAAAACGAGATTCGCCTCTCTCGTATTTTTTGCAATCGTCCTTCCTCTGGGTGCTTTGGTAATCGCTTTGTACATAAAAAATGCCTATTCCATTCTGATGTTTGCCTGGAGCTTTTTGCGGCTGCGGCGGGATTGCCTGCCTTTGCGGCGCTATACTGGCGGAAGGCGACAAAAGCTGGTATTATTGCAGGCATGGTCAGCGGCTTTGCAGTTTGCGTCGGCTGGAAGCTGGCGGGACTGCCATTTGGACTGGGCGCGACTGTTCCCGGTGCCATTGCCTGCGCTGTCGCGTTAGTATGCGTGAGCCTGGTCACCTACAAAACACAACCGTCAGGATTTCTGGAGGTTTCAAAAAGTAAAAAATAAAGGGGAGCCATAATTGCGGTGCGATAGAAAAGAGGGGCATCAGCCCAATGTCATTAAGTTAGTGGAAAGTAAAAAAAGACTTCATACTAAAAAAAGTATGGGGTCTTTTTTTTCTTTAGGCTATTGACAAACCTCGCAAAATGTGCGGCCGCTTCTACCAGCAAAGAAACGATGGTAAAAGCGGCCCTTGTAATTAGTAGATCATTCAAATCAAACAAAATTACAAGGAGGTTACATTATGAAAAAATCGATAGTATTTACCAGAAAATCGGGTCTTGCATCAAACAAATTGACGCAAGCAAAGAAAACCATGTGCATTGTCCTGCAAAGGACTTTACCCGCAGCAGAAAAATTTCTTTTTTCTGACTGTATGATGTCCGTTGTCTGTATGCACGGCGGAACCCTCTTCTCTGAGATTTTGGAATATTTTCCCCGTAATATGGATGTGCCCACTGTGTCTGCATATTTGCAGCAACGGGCAAAAGATTAAACAAAGTGCTTTCGAGGAACTGTTTAACGCCACCATAACCCCTGCATCAGGAGGCAAAATCTTATCGGGGGTACAGGCTTTTTAGCCGCTGACGGAAGTGATGTGCAAATCCCTACAAATCCTAATGATACGGACACATTTTCCCCGGCACCAATGGGCAGAAACCATATAACCTTGTCCATCTTAATGCCCTTTACGATATTTTATCCAATACTTATCAGGACGCCGTGGTACAGGACAGACTCAAATTTGCCGAACATGAAGCGTTGAATCAAATGGTGGACCGCTCTCGGATAACGCGGGCCATTTTAACTGCAGACCGTGGATATGAGTCCTACAATATAATGGCACATCTGCAGGAAAAGCGCTGGCTCTCTACCTGATACGGGTGCGGGACATCGATAAAGGCGGAATCATCAGCAGACTTGATCTTCCTGGCGATGAAGAATTTGATCTCGATATCGATCTGCAGATGACAAAGGAAAGCCTCGAAGAAGACGAAAGAACTTTTTGAGGATAGAAATCATTATCGGTATATACCGCCTAATTCAAGACTGGATTATCTTCCCCTACGCTCAGAATATACCCAGGATGCCGCTTTTACCGGATTCCTTTTTAGGGTGGTGAGATTTAAAATTACACAAGGCCAATACGAAACCGTAGTAACAAACCTCTCGGCAAGTGAATTTCCAACATTGGAACTGAAAAAAGCTTTATGCTATGCGCTGGGGAATTGAAACCTCATTTAGAACATTGAAATACAATGTGGGGATGATTTACTTCCATTCTGTCAGAAAAAGACCTGGTGCTGCAGGAACTTTTTTCAAGATTGGCTTTTTTCAATATTGTGGCGGTTGTATCAGAAGGACTTTGCAGCACGCACTCAAGCAGGAAATATCCATATAAGGTCAATGCGGCAAAAGCGGTCCTAATATGCAGAAAGCTATTCCCTAAATCAGATTTCCCCACATTCCGCTTATCGGTTATTGTTAAAATCCGTAATACCAATACGGAAAGACTGCAGCTTTGAGAGAAAATCACATTCAAGAATAGCAATCAACTTCATTTACAGGATATCATAAATCCGGGCATCTGCATACTGGTTTTTCTGCCATCTGTGTGGCTTTTTGGCATGCCGTAAAACGAGTATGCGGATTTGATTTTGCTAAAGTAAAAAGACCCCATACTTTTTTTTAGTATGAAGTCTTTCCGGTTTTGTCATTAACTTAATGACATTGGCATCAGCCCCTCCTTCATTAAATAATGGCATCGAAGGCCGCGTAAGCCGGCGTCCAGTGCTTTTCTGACAAATAACGGAATAGTCCTTCTTTATCCGTAGCTTTAAACAGTTCCAGAATCTCACGATGCTCGTCATTGGTAGCATAGAGAACCTTTTTGCGTGCTTCCGCTTACGTCTTCGGTATAGCTTTTCTTCAGCAGCTTATTCTTCAGCTTATCAATTGAATCGATGAGGGCGTCATTGCCGCATTGATCTATATAGGCCTGATGAAAAGCCACTTGCTGTTTGTGATACATTTCGAAGTTACCGGCTTTGATTGCCAGATCCATGGTTTCAATATAAAAAGGCCATATCCGCCAGATCCTGTTTTGTCAAGTGATCGCAAGAAGATTTAGCGGCGTAACCATCGAGGACGCCTATCACTGCATAGATTTCTCCCACATCTTTTTCAGATATGGATTTAATGACGAACCCTTTTCGCGCACGATTCTCTAAAACGCCTTCGGCAGTCAGCTGAATTAAAGCTTCGCGCACAGGAGTGCGGCTGATATTGAGACTTTCGCAGATGACGTTTTCGTTGACTCTCTGCTCCGGCAGCAGGGAACCGTCACGTATCTGGTCTGCGATATATTCATATACGTGATCTTTCAGTGTTTTAAACTTTTCCATATTCTTTTTTCTCCCCTCGGACTATTACTTATTATAATAGAACAAAAAAAATCGACATTCGTCAACCTGATATTTACACTTTATGAAGATTGTCAGAAGAATTTTCGGCTTAATTGACAATTATATGCAAGTTATATATAATACAACTATGTAATTACTATTAATTACAATCTTATCAAAGATTGGTATATGGGAAGGAGAAAAATCAATGGCATATCCAAGAATCGATTTTTTATATCTAAGTGAGAAGGACATGCTGGCCGCAGGGGTAAACGATGTGGCAAAGTGTACAGACTGCATGGAAGAAGTCCTGAAACTGCTGGACAAAGGGAGACTACAGAATGGGAGGAGAAGATGCGAACTCTCACGGCTCTATGATCAGCTTTCCCGAAGAACCTGAATTTCCTAATATGCCCAAGGATGGACCGGACAGACGTTTCATGGCTATGCCTGCCTATCTCGGAGGCCAGTTTGATATTGCAGGCGTAAAGTGGTACGGCTCCAATGTGGAAAACAAGGCGGCCGGTCTGCCTCGTTCCATTTTTGATGGTTATCTTGAACGATAAACAAACAGGTGCGCCTCTTGCGTATATGTCGGCTAACTTGCTCAGTGCGTACAGAACGGCAGCTGTTCCCGGCGTCGGTGTCAGGCATCTGGCAGTCAAAAACGCGAAAGTCCTCGGCGTGGTAGGGCCGGGTGTAATCAATTCGATTACGATTGAAACCTTTGCTTCGATGCGTCCAAGTTTGGAAACCCTAAAGATATATGGACGCAGCAAGACTTCTATTGACAGATGCATCGAATACGTCAAGAAGAGATGCCCGCAGTTTAAAGACTTTATCGTATGTGATACTTTAGAAGACTGTGTAAGAGATGCAGATATTCTCAGCTTTGCCACCTCAACGCCGACGGGAGGACAAAAGAATTATCCTTTTTAGAAAGAGAATGGATTAAGCCTGGCTGCCTGCTCTGTGGTATGGGAGCGCTGAACGTACCTGACGAAATGGTCATGGACCCTGCCACCAAGCTGGTAGTAGATTATACTGGCTTATACGAAACGTGGGCAGAGGAATACCCTTATCCCCACCTTTGACACTTGGTTTCTGATCGGAAGTAAATTTACAGACATGATTCATGATAAAAAAAATTGGACTTTCAGCGGATGGAGAATCTGGGAGCAATCTTAAATGGAAAACTACCGGGCCGTGATAACGATCAGCAGGTTATTATTTACTCCATCGGCGGCATGCCCGTAGAGGACGTGGCATGGGGTAAAACTGTTTATGAGAATGCCATTAAAATGGAAATCGGTACAAAACTGAATTTATGGGAAGAACCTTATTTGTTTTAAACATCGTAAAAAATATGAGTGATAAAAGGACTGCCATCAATGGGCAGTCCTTTTTACGTGAATTCCTCAGGTGATCCTATCGTTAAAAAAGTTGGCAGAAAAATCAAAATTATATTGACAATGGCGCATATATTATATAAAATATATTTAAACGAGGAATGATATATTATATTTTAAATTTTAAACATACTTTGGAGGTAAGGAAAAATGAAAAAGTTTAATCACGTAATCGTAAGAAGACCGTGCAAAGCAATGGTAGAAGGCATCACAAGCGGACTGTATCCGGGAAAGCCTGATTTTTTTGAGCTGGCACTGAAGCAGCACGATACTTACATAGAGGCACTGAAGCAGTGCGATGTAGACGTTACCGTATTAGAGGCTGACGAGAGATACCCCGATTCCTGTTTCGTCGAGGACCCCGCCCTGATTACCAGGAAGTGCGCCATCATCACCAA